>Ga0074193_1000034_pt1 | contig 242096 bp, 226 predicted proteins | sample EPASupsiteHSE605_FD_64523 | JGI IMG/M metagenome (GOLD analysis project Ga0074193, IMG submission 64523) | Bioremediated contaminated groundwater from EPA Superfund site, New Mexico - Sample HSE6-05 | ecosystem: Environmental > Aquatic > Deep subsurface > Groundwater > Contaminated ... | reverse complement strand
GTTTCATGTTTGCACCTGTCGAGTGAGTTTTTCGGACAGGTGGATATTGCAAATATTTGATAAAAATTTCAATTAATTAACTGTAAAACTAGATCTTTTTTATTGATGGTTTCTCACGGATTCAGGTTAAAGATAGCGATGAACCGAGCGAAACAGATAGACCAATCCTCTTGAATTGTTGCCTGATTCTCCGGCAGGACCAATATTTGTTGTCAGGGGGGCAAGGCTCTGGCAGTATGACGGTGACAGTACGCTTGGGGTTACAGCGTTGCAACACGGAGTGAAAAGTATGGAAACGAAGATTCAGAGGTTAGCAGACAGTATCGCCCGTTTAACGGAACAGGGAGAACAGCCCACCACGGCAATTCCGGGGTTGTCAGTGTACCGGCGGCATGCAGTAACCCCGCCGGTCAATATCATGTATGAGCCGCGCATCTGTGTCATTGCCCAAGGCGCCAAGCGGGTCATGCTGGGTGACGACACCTATGTCTATGATGCGCATCATTATCTGATTTCCTCCGTGCACCTGCCCACCGTGGTTCAGATCATTGAGGCCAGCAACGAAAAACCGTACCTGGGACTGGTCCTCAGGCTTGATCAGCGGGAATTATCGCAACTGATGGTGGACAGCCATCTGCCTGCGCCTCGGCCGCAACAGTCGAATCGCGGCATGGCGACCGGCGAGATGACCGAACCGCTGCTCACCGCCTTCCAGCGACTGCTCGACCTGCTGGACGAACCGCAGGACATTCCGATTCTGGCCCCCAATATCCAGCGGGAAATTTTTTATCGTCTCCTGGTCGGCGACCAGGGGGTCCGCCTTCGTCAAATTGCCTCGGCGGGGAGTCAGGGCCAGCAGATAGCCAAGGCGATCGATTGGTTGAAAAGTAATTATACTGAACAGTTACGGGTCGATGACCTGGCCCGGCAGGCGCACATGAGCGTGTCGACGTTTCATCAGCATTTCCGCACGATGACCGCCATGAGTCCGTTGCAGTATCAAAAATGGCTCCGCCTGAACGAAGCGCGCCGGCTGATGCTTGCCGAGCCGCTGGATGCCACGACTGCGGCCTTTCAGGTCGGTTATGAGAGCGCCTCACAATTCAGCCGCGAATACAGCCGCCTTTTCGGGGCTCCGCCCCTGCGGGATATCACCATTCTCCGGCAAACTGCCGTACCGATGGATGCATAAAAAAAGGAGCGGGGGGCCTGGCACCCCATTCCCCCTGTTTTTTCGGCTCTTCTGAGCCAAGCCGCAAGATCATTTTCTGCTCTTTTTGCACAGCATACGAGCCACGGATGAGAGGTGTCTCGACCTCCATTCACCCCGCAAAACGTATTCTCAAAGACCATCGCGAGGGCCAAGCACGATGAAGAAACTGATCCAGCACATCTGCACCAGCCTGGCCGACGGCCAAGACCTGGTGCTTGTCACCATCGCCAGTCAGTCCGGCTCCACCCCCCCGCCTGGCCGGGGCCAAGATGATCGTTCGCCGTGATGGCCGTATGAGCGGCACCATCGGTGGCGGACTGGTCGAGGCCACAGCCATGGCGGACGCCACGACCTGCTTCGCCACCGGACGCTCCCAGCGCCGGACCTTCAATCTCGAGAATGGCGATGCCGCCACCACCGGCATGATCTGCGGCGGCCGGCTGGAGCTTTTCCTCGAGGTTATCGATACCGACGAGGCCAACCGGCAGGTCTTTCACGATCTCTTGACAGCCGTGCAATCCGGCCGCCGGGCGGTCTTAGTCAGCCAGTTCACGGACGGCAACGCCCCAGCCCTTCGTTTTATGGTCGATCACCGGGGAACGGCCAGCCGCGACGATATGGCCGAATCCCTGCTGGCAACGATTACGCAAGCCTGCTCTTCCACCTCGGCTTCGACCCTGATCGAGCATCAAGGCCAGTCCTATCTGCTCTCCTGTTTCGGGGTGGCCGGTACGGTCTATCTGCTCGGCGCCGGTCACGTCGCCGCCTGCACCGCCGAGGCGGCCGCCCGGGTTGGTTTCCGGGTAGTGGTGATGGACGACCGGTCCGAATTCGCCAACCGCGAGCGCTTTCCCCAAGCCGACGACATCAGGGTGCTGCCTTCCTTTGCCGGTTGCTTGAACGGCTTTGAGATCGATACCGATGCCTATCTGGTGATCGTCACCCGCGGCCACATGCACGACCTGGAAGTGCTTGATCAGGCCCTGCGGACCAAGGCCGGCTACATCGGCATGATCGGCAGCCGCAAGAAGCGCGACGCCATCTATGCCCAATTGCGGGAACGAGGCGTCAGCGAGACGCAGCTGCAACAGGTGCGCTGCCCCATCGGCATGGCGATTGCGGCTGACACCCCCGAGGAAATCGCGGTGTCCATCGTCGGCGAACTGATTCACCAACGGGCCACCGGTCGCAGGGTATGACCCCTCGCCTGAGCGGACTTATCCTCGCCGCCGGGTTCTCGTCGCGGATGGGCGAGCTGAAGGCCGTGCTGTCCCTGGGCGGACGCACGGTGCTGGAACACTGCGTGGCTCTGTTCCATGACTGCGGCATCGAGGATGTGGTGGTGGTCACCGGCCACCGGGCCGATGAGGTTGGGGCGGTAGCCGCGGCGGCCGGGGCGCGGATTGTCTTCAACCCCGGCTATGCCGACGGCATGTACGGCTCGATCCGGGCCGGCATGGGTCAGCTCGATGCGCACTGTGCCGGCTTTTTCTTGCTGCCGGTGGATATCCCGCTGCTGCGGCGCGGCACCGTGCATCTACTGGCCCGGTCGTTTGCCGAGGTACCGGCCCGGATTTGCTATCCGGTGTTCGCTGGCCGGCGCGGCCACCCGCCGCTGCTTCATCGTGATTCTATCCCTGCAATCCTGGCAGAGCGACCGCCCGAAGGCGGCCTCCGCACCCTGCTGGCCCGAATCGAAGCCGACCAGCCGGCACAGGTGCGCGAGGTGCAAGTGGCCGACGCCAATATTCATGTCGATCTCGATACCCCCGAGGATTTCCTCGCCGGCAGTCGCCGCTTCGACCGGAGGGGCTGGCCCACCATGGCCGAGTGCGAGGCGATCCTGACCCATATCCACCCCATGCCGGTCAAGGGACTGGCCCATGGCCGGGCCGTGGCCAAAGTGGCGGTGGCGGTGGCCGAGGCGATCAACCGGCACCGTGGGAGGGGACTGGATCCGGAACTGTGCCGGGTCTGCGGCTGGCTGTACGACCTGGCCAAAGGGCATCCTCGCCATGAGGCCCAAGGGGCGCGCTGGCTGGAGACGCTGGGATTTGATCGGGCAGCTGTCATCATTGCTGCCCACAAGGATCTGGACTGGACCCCGGAGATGGGGGTCGGCGAACGGGAACTGGTCCATCTGGCTGACAAGCTGGTGCGGGGCAGCCGCCTGGTCCGGATTGAAGAGCGGTTCGAGGAAAAGCTGGCCATCTATCGGGAGCATCCGGAAGCGGTCCGCGCCATCCACAGCCGGTACCAGCTGGCCCTGCAATTGGCCGCTGCGGTCGAGGTGGCCATGGGCCAGCCGCTGGCCATGCTGACCGAAATAGCCGGGAATTTATGCGGCGCCTGATCTACCTGCTTCGCCATGCTGAGATTGACAAAGCCGTGCCGCGCCGTTTCCTCGGCCGGACCGATCTGCCGCTCAATGCCAGCGGCATTTGCCAGGCGTTGGCCTTGGGCGAACAGCTGCAAACCATCCCCTTTACCCGCATCATCGTCTCGCCCCTCAAGCGGGCGGTACAGACCGCGACGCTGATCAGCGGCCGGCCGGTCGAAGTCATCGAGGTCATGGATGCCCTTGCCGAGATCGACCTCGGTGCCTGGGAAGGACGCACCGTGGCCGAAATCGAGCACACCTTTCCCGGCGCCTATGAGGAGCGCGGCCAGGACCTGGAGCACTATCGGCCCCTGGGCGGCGAGAGCTTCGGCGATCTGGCGGACCGGGTCTGTCCGGCCCTGTTCGGTCTGGCGGCGCAGAACGGCGGTCCTCTGCTGATTGTTGCCCATGCCGGCGTTAACCGGGTTCTGCTTTCCCGGCTGCTGGATCGACCCCTGCAACGGTTGCTGGAGATCCCCCAGGATTACGGCGCGGTCAACATCTTGCGGACAGGGGCGCAGGGTATTGAAGTGGTGGCCATCAACGTGCGGTGCCGTATTCCATCGCCGCTTCCTTCATCACAGCAGCACAAAAAAAACGTATGACGATCATGGCCACATTGCCGGCACAGGCAGGTGTGCCGGTGAACCAAGCGGTCATCAGTGAGAACCGCTTACGAAAAAGCCAGTTCTATTTCTTCCGCAGCACCTCCATTGTCACCAGAATATCCACGTCCTTGCCAACCACGCCCATGGTGTAATATTTCCCGTCCCCGACTTTATAGGCCAGTCGGTCAAGAGTCAAATGGCCGTTAAAGCCGGCCACTTCAATGCCTGGAGACAACGGGTGATCCTTCTTGCCGCCATAGGTGAGCGGAAGCATCAAGTCAGAGGAAACGCCTTTTATGGTCAAGGTGCCCCTGACGTTATAGATGTCCCCCTCCGCTTTGGTGATGCTGGTACTGGTGAATGTGATCAATGGATACTTGGATGCATCGAGAAAATCGCCTGACAGCAAATGCTTGTCGCGTTTGCTGATGCCGGTGTCAACGCTCTTCACCTTGATCTCAAAAGAAATTTTACTGTCTTTGAGATTGTCGGGATCAAAAAATACCGTGCCGGTAAAATCGGTAAAACGACCGCGGACCTTGGCATAGATGTGATCGACCGTGAAATAGAAGTTGGTATGTTCCTGGTCAATTTCCCAGGAACGGGCTTCGGCATGCTGGGGGGACCCGAATAATCCGACAAGAACGGCAACAACGAGGGGAAACAGTATTTGCTTGTTCATAGGTGCCTCCAAATGGTGAAAAGGATGGCCCTTTAACCGCGTGAACCTCGCGGCGGTCATCAGGGCAGGTTTTTTGGACGACTGCAATACAACGATAAATGGTGATGGCAGAAAGGCAAGCCCCCCAGGTCAAGTTGGCTGCAAGTCCTCTGTGTTCGCTCGCAGGAACACCCAAAGGCTGATCAGGCTCTGTACCGCAGGCTACCTGCGACGCGGCTGCGGCCGGTCATTTGAAATCCTGGAGCAATCCCGGCAAAAAGGTCTCCATCCCCGCATGGGGCAACGGCTGGTCCGGGAACAGGCCGGCCGTATATCCCCGTTCCCGGAACGGCGTCAATAAGCGGCCATTGCGGCTGATGACATGCACCGGCACCGACCAGGGTTCTCCTGGACCGGTGAGCTGCAGATTGGGCTGGTGATCGCCCAGAATGATGACCAGGGTGTCTCGCGCGACAGACTGCGCGAGATAGTTGCCGAGGGTCTCGAATTCGTAATCCAGTGCGCGCAGGTAAGCCTCGCCCGCATTGCTGAGATCCGGCCATGCAATGGGGTACACGACGGGTTCGAGCGCATGGTAGAGGCTGCCGTCGCCGAGCGATTGCCAATCCGTGATGTAGGGCGGCTGGATATTGAACGAGGCATGGCTGCTGATCAGGACGTAACGGGCGAAAACCGGTTGTGCGGGCGCAGTCCATTCGCGGCGTCGCACCCAATCGAGCACGAACTGGTCCGGCATGGGCGCCCAGCCGAAGGGGCGTCCTTGATAACCGAAATGCCAGGCGTAATAGGTCTGTTCATAGCCGAACGCGGCCCCTTGCGGAAAGGCGAACCGGGTGCCGGGCATCACCGAGACGGTGCGATAGCCGTTCTTGCGGAAAAGGGCGGCCATGGGCTCCAGGGGGGAACGGAGCAGGGCGGTCTGTTCCAGGTCATTTTCCACCCGAACGCCAAACTCCAGGGTGGCATGGGCCAGCCACGAGGAACCGCCGTAGGTGGGCGACACCAGAGCGGACGACACCGCCTCGAAGCCATGCCGGGCAAGGGTCCGGCCAAGTTTGGCCATGGTCGATTCCATCGCCTGCCGGTAGTGAGGTTGGCTGAAGACGACGCCACCATAGGATTCGACAATAAACAGCAGGACATCCGCCCCTCCGAGACCGTTGAGAGAGGAAGGGCACGCCGACCGCTCCCGGGCGAGGCGCTCCAGTTGGTCGGTAAAGGCCTGCTGCTGTTCGCTCTGCTGGCGGACGGAGCGAATCTCCTGTCCCAGGCGAACCAGCGTCGGCGGCTTGACCGGCTCTGCTCCCCGGATCAGGAACGCGCCGAGGAGGAGGCCTGATGCCCCCAGAAACGCGACCCGGATCCGGCCGTTTGTCAGCGCCCTTGCGGCCCATTGCCAGGCGAACCAACTGAGGGCACACACCCCGAGCGTCCCCATTGCCGCACCCGCTGCCAGGAGAAGAAAATCGCCATGCCGGGAGGAGGTTTTGAGCAGATCGTAGAGTCCGTACAGATAGGCGGAGTCGAGGTAGAGGTTGAAAGGGCGGTTGAGGTACATGGGCACGACGGTGTCGCCGATACGAAGCAGGCGCAGGACAAGGAAGAGCGCCCATATCGGCAGCGTGGTCCAGAACAGGACCCGTGTCCCCCAGCAGGCCGCCAGGGCCATCGGCAGGAGCAGGAGCCAGACGTCCACCGACGGCAGCACCAGGTGCCAGGAAAGAAAGGGGTCAGCCGGGTAGTCAACGTTCAGCAGGAGGCTGAGCACACCAGCGGCCACGGCAAGGATCAGCAGCGGCGGCCAGGAGCGAATGCTGCGTTTCACGGCAGAGATGGTCGACGGCGGGCGAGAAGATCGAGGTTGCGGGCCAGGAAGGTCAAGGCGCCCGCTTCCACCTGCCGATGCCGGGTGCGGGCCCAGGCGGCCAGGCCCGGCGGCGCGGGGCCGCTTTTTCCGGCCAGCTCCTGTTCCACCGTTGCAATGAGGGCATGGAGGAACAGCACCTCATCTCCGAAGTAGGTAAGGTTCCGGGGATGGATGACCCAATCCGAACTGCCGGCTGCCAGAAGCTCAAAGCCCGGCCCCTGCAGCATGTTCAGCAGCCGCCGGCCGGTGCGGCTTGCCCCGGTCAGCCGCGCCTCCATGGAGGCATGATAGCGGCGCAAAATTTCCTGTTCCTCCCCTCCGGGATATTCGGGCAGAAAGAGGGTGGTGCCGTCGAAGTTGCAGGTGCAATAGGCCAACCCGTTGCTGGTGAGTTGCGCCAGGAGGCCGGGCAACACGGCCGGCAGGTCGATCAGGTCGAGCACGGCATGGGCGATGACCAGGTGGAAGGTGCCCCTGGTTCCGGCCCGGCGGGCCATCTCCTCGGCCCGGACCGCCTCCAAAACCAGGGCAATTTCACCCTGTGCGGTGCATAAGCGGCCGTGCTGCTGTTCCGGCCATTGCAACGGATACCCCCGTTCATCGGCCCAGGCTGTAAGGTAGCGCCGGGCAAGCCGGAGGTGGCCGATATCACAATCAGTGGCCAGGTAGGTTGCCGGGCCGGTCAGCAATCCCCAGTCAACCATTCGCGCCAGCATGGTGCCGATACCGGCGCCGATCTCAACGATGTGTGCAGGCTCAGCTCCGGTTGCCTGCGGCAGGGCCTGGCAGAGTGCGGTCCAGACGTGTCGATTCAATGCCCGGTCATCAATGGACTTCTTGGCCGTCAGGTAATGGGGATCAAAACCCGACTCGGGTCCATCCGCAGGCGGCGAAGACAGCAGCCCGTTGGCGAACTTATCCGCTGCCATGGTCAGTTCCCGGCTCTGCGGTTCCGGCCGGTCGAACCGGCGCGCTGATTTTTCCTGGCGCTTGGCCACGCTGCATCTCCACCAGAAAGGCGTGAATGGCGGCCACGCTGTCCTGCCAACCGGGCCGGCCGGTGTAGGTCCGGCGGGCGGCAAGGCTAAGGCGCAGCAATGCCTCACGATCGTGCTGCAAGTGCACCACAAGCGGCGCCAATCCCGCCAGGTCATCGGGTGCCAGCAGAAAGCCGTTGCTCCCATGGCTGATGGTCTCGCCCGCCGCTCCATCCCGGCAGCCGATGGCCGGCAAGCCAAAGGCCATGGCCTCCAGAAGGGCAATGCCGAACCCCTCATAAGCATAGGGCATGCAAAACAGATGGCTGGCGCGCATGATCGCAACCAGTCGCTCATCCGAGCACGATCCGATGAACCGGACCGAATCGGCCAGGCCCAGTTGATCAACCTGTTCCCGGACCGCGGCGGCATGGGCCGGGTCGAAGTCGAGGCTGCCCACCACGGTCAGACGCCAGAGCTTGCGGTCCACTCCGGCCAGAGCGCTGAGCAGGGGCTGCAAACCCTTCCGGGGGATGACGATGCCCAGAAAGAGCAGTTGCAAAGGCCCGGGCTGGCGGGTCCGCTGGCTGATGCTGTCTGCGGAAAGGGGCCTGCCGAAACGGTCTCCCGCCGGGTAGGCGATAACGTGGGGCTGCTGCTCGCCCACCAGGGCGGTCACCATCCTGCCGGTGGTCTTCGAGTTGAAGATGAAGCCATCCACCGAGGCCAGATACCGTCGTTCAACCAGGGCCAGGAGCCAGTTCCGCCACCAGGGCCGTTGCTCCCGGCACATGAGATGGTGGACGATGGCGACCAGCGGAGGCCCGTGCAGGTGGCGCAGGCGCTGGTTCACCCAAAAAAGAGCGGGATGGCAGAGTTCGTCCTGCAGGAGGATGTCGAACCGTCCGGCCAGCAGCCGCCGACAGAGGCCGGACGTCAACCCCTGCCCGAGCCGGTGGAAATACGAGCCGCTGGTGAGACTGATCACCTCCACCTCATGGCCCAGCCGCTCCAGGCCTTCGACCACGATCCGGTCATAAAGGTAGCCGCCGGTCAGGGTCTCCAGGCGGCCGTAGATGATCAGGCCGATGCGCATCAGAGGGGGGCGCGGTAGGAAGTCCAGGCGATATCATCCTCCCAGAGGGTGACGGTCAGGGCCTCGAGCCGGAGATGGGCGAATCGTGCCTTGAAAGCGGCATGAAGGATGGTGGCCAATCGCTCGATGCTGGGATTGAGGCCGGCAAAGGCGGGAAGATCGTTGAGGGTGTGGCCGGCAAAACCGGCAACCACCGCCTCCAGGTGCTGTGTCACCTCGACAATATCGACCAGATAGCCGTGTTGATCCAGGTGCAGGGCCTCGAGGACCAGTTCCAGCCGATAGCGATGGGCATGCTCGCTGTTTTCCGCTCCCCAGTCGCCGCCGATCAGATAATGCCGGGCGCTGAATTCGCGCCGCATCCCGAGACTGTACATGCTTGTATCTCCTTGCGAAATTCCGTCACGTGTTTGCGGAGGGGTGTTCGAAGATGACCTGAATGGTCTCGCCCGGGCTGCGGTCAATGAGCGCATAGGCCGAGGCGGCATCCGCCAGGGCGAAGCGATGGGTGATCAAGGTCTGCGGCTGCACCTGGCGCAGCATCTCCCAGGCCACCTCCAGACGGCGGCGGGCCTGCCAGCGGGCCGAGAGCGCGGGGGCGATGCTGCTCACCTGGGAGCTGATCAGGGTCAGCCGGCCGCGATGGAAGAAAGAGCCCAGGTCCAGGTTAACCTTTTTACTGCCGTACCAGGAGCCGACCGCCACCCGGCCGCTGGCCCGCGTCAAGGCCAGCGCCGTGTCCAGGCCCGCCGGGTTGCCGGAAAGCTCAAAGACCAGATCCGCCTGGCCGCCCTGGCCGGGAATCGCGCCCAGCCGGGCACAAAGGTCCGGGGTCGCCGGATCAAGGCAAAGGGTGGCACCGAGGCGGATCGAGGCTTCGCACCGCAACGGGTGCGATTCAAGGGTAGTGAGGGATGCCAGCGGAAAACGGGCGAGCAGGGCGGTGGTGAGCAGCCCCACAATGCCCTGGCCGATGACCACCACCTGTTCACCGATCAGGGGAGCGCCATCCAGCAGGAGGTTGACCGCAGTCTCCATGTTGGCAAGAAAGAGAGCGGTCTCATCGTCCAGATCATCGGGGATGGGATGGAGAATCGAGGGAGAGGCGCAGAAGAGGTCTTCATGGGGATGGAAGGCAAAAACCCGGCGGTCCAGCCAGTCGCCGGTCACCGCCGATCCTGCCGTTATCACCCGGCCGACCGTGCAATAGCCATAGGCCAGGGGATAGGCAAAGGTGCCGGCCAGGGCCTCAAGGGCGGCGTCGACTGTGACCCCCTGCGGCCACTGCCCCCGGTACACCAGCATCTCGGTCCCTGGACTGATCGCCGAAAGCCGGGTCTGCACCAGGACCTGATCCGCAGCCGGCTGCGGTGCCGGTCCCTCGTCCACCGCGACCCGGCCGGGGGCGACAAATTCCAGCCGATGCCGCCTCATGGGTCCTGCCATTGCGGTTGGGCCCAGAGGATGAGATCCGGGCCGCAGGGCTGGTAGGTCAGGGAGTTGAGATGCAGTTGGGAGCCATTGTACACGGCCGGGCGGTCCAGCACCGGCAGGCCGCCAACCAGGCGGGGGGCGATGGTGATGATCATTTGATCCGCCAGGCGCGCCTCGATGAAGCTCGAGATCACCTGGCCGCCGCCTTCGACCATGAGGCTGCGGATCCCTCGCTCGCCAAGCTGCTGGAGCAGATGCGGCAGGTCCACCCGGCCTTGACGGTCGTGGCGGCAGCGGATGACCTCGGCGCCCTGATTTTCCACCGCGCTGATGCGCTCAGGATCACCTTTTTCGGTACAGGCTATCCAGCAATCAAGGTCGGTCCGTTCAAGCAGACGGGCCTGCAAAGGGATGCGCAGCTGGCTGTCAAGGACGATGGGCTGGGGGCTCGGCCCATCGGCGAGACGGACGGTGAGCAAGGGGTTGTCGATCAGCAGGGTGTTGATGCCGATGACAATAGCGTCGCAGGCGGCGCGGATGCGATGGGTGACCACCATGGACTGGTGGCCGCTCAGCCGAAGCTGCTCTCGATTCCGGGTGGCGATGCTGCCGTCCACGCTTTGGGCATAGGAAACCGTGACCAGCGGCCGGTGATGCTCGGCCAGGAATTGCGCGGCCAGGAGCGGCAATTGAGCGAACCATTGTTCCGGGTCGACCTTGCGGGCCCCGGTGCCGGAATGGGAGGGTGGGTGGTTTTGATGCCGCATGGTGTATTGACAATGCCCTCCTTGAACAGAGACAGAGGATGCGGTGCGCACGTACAAAAAAAGGTGCGGGCGCGCAGAAAAATGACCTGAACCCAGAGGATTGAATGGAGATTTGTCCTTTGACCGCAATCTGTTAGCCAGCATTTTTTGCCACAGTACTGGCCCTGCCCGGACAAGTCAAATATTTCATGGTCAATCCTAATCCGGCCAGGCTGAAGAGGATATCGCGAACCCGGATGAGCAGGCAGAGACTGAGCCCAAGGACACTCCCCAGGCCGAGGGCGGCGGTTAGCCAGGGCAGGGCGGACTCGAGGACACCGAGACCAGCCGGCAAGGGGGTGAGAAAGGCAAGACGGGCGGCAATCACGACACTCAGCAACTGCAGGAATGACAACGAATGCCCCAGCAAGGCGGCCATCAGCCAAAATTCGACGAAGACCCCGAGCCAGTGGCCAAGGGAAGAGAGGTTGGCCAGTACAAACGGGCGACGATGCCGGTGGAGGAGGGATTCGGTCAGCGTCTCGCCCTGCATGAGAGCTTCCAGCAATCGTCCGGTGACACCGGGGGGTGAGTGATGAGCCATTCCGCATAAGCGCATGAGCAAGCAGCAGAGGCGGGAGAGAGGGCGTTTGCCCATGCATAGGGCTGCCAGGAGCGCGGCAACAACGGCTGCCAGGATGACAGCCAGGGGCAGGGCCCATCGCCCGGCAAAGGGCCCGCTCCCCGTGACCGTCAACATGATCAGGCCGCAACTCAGGACCACGATGCTGGCCCACAACTCAAGGATCCGGTCCAGGGCGACCGAGGTCGCGGCCGCAGGCAATGGTATTCCCTGGCGTTGGTGCAGGAGATAGACCAACAGCGGTTCCCCGCCGAAATGGGGCCCAGGAGTGAGGTAGCTGACGGCATTGGCGGCAAAGCGATAGGCGCAGGCCGTGCACAAGCCGACCGGCGTGGTCAACGCCCGCAGGAGCTGCCACCAGCGGACGGTCATGAGCGGCAGCATCGCCATATTGAGCCCCAGGAGAATCAGGAGGCCGCCAGGACCAATTCCGGTCAACTGCCCCCACGCCTGGTCCCAGGGCATACCGCGCAGCGCCAACCAGGCCAGGATCAAGCCGAGAATCAGCAGCAGCCCGCGCCAGCCGATGAGCGGGGAGAGGGTGCCCGCAACGGATGATGTGGCGCGCGTGCTCATGCCTTCCCGTTTCCCGCCGGAGAGCCATCCCGGCTGCGGCGATACAGGATTTCCTCTTCCGGGGACCAGAGGGACAGCGGACCGGTGCCGGTCAGCATCAGGGTGGCGGCAATGGCGAAAAGGACCAGCACCGGAAGGTCAGTCCCGTAAGGAGTCAGACCACAGCTCAACAACAGGGTGAGCAGCAGCGCGGCACTGCGGCCCATCCAACCGGCTCCGGCCAGCAGGATGCAGAGGCTCGGAGCCCACAGCCAGAGAGGATGCGGCAGGGACGCCGCGCCCTGAACAAGGGTGACGATGCCGCCGGCCAGGAGGAGCGGGCGCAACACCAGGGGAAGAAACCGGATCAACACGCGGCCTGTCCAATGATCCAGGGCAGTGCGCTGGTTGCCGTCGATGCGAAGCCGGCAGGAAACCACCAGCCAGTCCCGGCCAAAACCAACCAGGAGGGGCGTCATGACGAGAACGGCGGCGATGGAGGTGAAGGGCGGATTGAAGAGGGGCAGCAGCGCCAGGGCCACCACTCCCATCTGAAAGCCGGCGATGATCCGCGCATAGGGCCGCGATTGCAGCGCGACCAGAGGAAGATGCCGCTGCTGGCGCCGCCAGATACCGAAGAGAAAGAGGTAATAGGCCAGTCCCACCAGAAGAGTGAAGGCCGGCAGCCGATCAAGACTGACGGCCACCAGCAGGGCCATCAGCAGTCCAGCGGCATCGGTCTCGATATCCAGCCGTTGGCCGAGTTCGGTTTGCCGATGCAGCCTGCGGGCGACAAACCCGTCCAGCAGATCGGCCAGGGAAATGCCCAGATAGATCAGTCCCGGCGCCCAGACCAGGGCTGGCGACAATACCGGGACCGGGAGAACAGCCAGGGGCAGGAAACCGGCAAGGGCGACCACAGCCGCGCCGCGCAGCAGGGTGATCCAGGTGGCCGCCCCCAGAGTGGGGAATAGCCGGTCCGCTTCGCCACACCGGTGATTGGCACCCAGATGGGTCAACAGCCGCAGCTGCAGATAGATGGCCGCAATCAGTCCCGGCAGCAGGGACACAATGGCGATGGGTTGCTGTTGAAAAAGGGGGGTGCAGAGGTACAGGGCCGCCAGCCAGGGGCAGAACAGGAGTACTGCGGCCAGCCACACCTGCCGGCGCAAGCCCAACGGCACCCTGCCCGGTGTTCGCCAGGCCGGGACATGGTCGCTCCGAGCGGCGGAGGTTGGCGAGGCGCTCATTCGAGCAGGTTGGCCCGCAGGGCCGCGAGGGTCGCTTCATCCAATCCGGCCTTGGACAGCAGGTAGTTGTCGACGGTGCCGTAGGATGTGCGCAGGTGCGCCAGCAGCGCGGCCAGGGGCTCCCGGGGTGCCTGCAGATAGGGTGCGGCCTGCTCCGGCCCGATGCCCAGATCGGCGAATCGGGCATAGATCGGTTGCAGACGCTCGGCATTGCAGGCATTGGAGTAGTCGTGGTCGAGGAAGATATCCGCCTCCCCCACCCCCAGAATCAGCAGCAGCAAGGCCGCGCAGATGCCGGTGCGATCCTTGCCGCCGGTGCAGTGGAAAACCAGCGGCAGGTTCGCGGGATCAGCAATGAGCCGCAATATTCTGCCCCATACCGGACCGAAATCGTCAAGATACTGCCGGTACACGCGGATGAAGAAATCGAGCGACAGCCAGTCGCGTTCTCCGGACCGCAGGCGATCCATGGCCAGGGCCGGATCAAAGCTTCCCGCCTGGACCGGGAGGAGGAGCAGGCGGATCGAACCATCCTGCGGCAGCCGGTCGGGGTGGCGCTGCTGTTCCTGAACGGTGCGCAGATCGCAGACCACCTTGAACCGGAGACGCCGCAGCATCTGCTGGTCTTCCGCGGTCAGACGGGACAGATGATCGGAGCGAAAAACCAGCCCCCGCCGCACCTTGCGGCCATCAACGGTCCGGTAGCCGCCGAGGTCACGGAAATTGACGGCCCCGGAAAGCGGCAACCGGTGCGGACACAGGGGACGAGAGGAGGAGGCTGTCATGGCGATAGGGGCGGACAGGTTTGCTGGCGAGGATGCGCTATCACCGCCGGGGCGGCCTGCAAGCCCTCATTGGCCATAGGGTTGGTAATCAACATATCCTTCCGGGCCGGAGGTATACCATTTCGACATGTCCTCGAAGGGCGTCAGCGGGTAGTTGTTGTGCAGTCTGGCCACCAGGTCGGGGTTGGTGATGAACGGCCGGCCGAAGGCGGCAAGGTCCAGCACGCCGTCGGCAAGCCGTTTCTCGGCGTCCTCTTTGGTGTACCCGCAGTTGCCGATGATGATGCCGTCGTAGTGGGCGCGGAATTCGGCCAGGGTCATGGGTTCTCCCTGCTGATGAAATCCGAACGCCAGCCCGTCCATGATGTGGACATATCCAAGGTGCAGCTTGGCAAGCTCCTTGATGGTGTACAGGTACGTCTCGCGGAAATCGGGGCTGCCCATGTCATTGAACACGCCGTTGGGAGAGAGACGCACGCCCACCCGATGCGCCGGCCAGACCTCCAGCACCGCGGCCAGGACTTCCCCCAGAAAACGGTACCTGTTCTCCAGGCTGCCGCCATAGTCATCCGTCCGCAGATTCGTCTTGGAATCCAGGAACTGATTGAGCAGATAGCCGTTGGCACTGTGCACTTCAACTCCGGAAAAACCGGCTTCCCTGGCATGGTGTGCTGCTCGTCGATAATCGGCCACCGTGGCCCTGATCTCGGCAGCGGTCATCGGCCGGGGCACCTCGTACGCCTTTTTCCCTTCCGGGGTTTGGATGCCGTCCCCCTCGATCTTCACGGCTGAGGCCGAAACAGGGGGTTCGCCGCCATGAAAATCGCTGTGTGATGCCCGGCCGCAATGCCAAAGCTGGAGGAAGATCGGAGTTCCGGTGGGTTTGAGCCGGTCGGTGACCCGGCGCCAACCGGCAACCATCTCTGGGGTGTAGATGCCGGGCGAACCGACCCAGCCGATTCCTTGCTGGCTGATGACGGTTGCCTCGGTGATCAGCAGGCCGGCGGAGGCGCGCTGAAAATAATGTTCGGCCATGAGTTCGTTGGGCACCCGTGTCTCTCCTGCCCGCCCGCGGGTCATGGGGGCCATGGCTATTCGGTTTTTCAGATGCAAATCGCCCATGCGCACCGTCTCAAAGAGTGATTTTTTCATTGCGTTCCCGATTGGTTAGAGTGTGTGACTGCGGTTGCCCATCGTGTTGGCAACCTTCCGAATGGCCGGATTGAAAGTGAACTGGGCGGCTAAACTATCGCAACTGCCGTACCTCCTTTAAAAAGATGAGCCGCATATACTGCCTGGTCTGGACCCGCCCGTTCTGCTGATCTCCTATTCGCGAATAGGCCGGACGGACGAGCTCCACCGCCGCACCTGCAGAACGCCAATGAACAGCGCCAGGCCTATGCCAACGGTGAGCAGCACCGTTCTCGGCAATCCCCGGGCAAAAGATTCACTGACAAAGAGCACATGGGAAAAAACGAGCATAAGGGACAGATAGCCCATGGGTTTATGCAGCATCCGCCAGCGCGCATACTCCAGTTTGAACCACGATCTGAAACGGGAGGTGACCACCATGGTGAAGAGAAAAAGGAAAAGAAGCCCGCCGATCATTTCAGGCCAGTATTTTTTGCCGATCGGCAGATTATCGAATCCTTCAGGAGCCAACACCAAAAGCACATGACTGCAGGCTGTGGAGAAAATAAGCACACCATTTATTCGATGCCAGCGCATCAGGCGTGCTCCGCTGAAAAGATGCTCAAAAAATTGTATTCGTAACGCCAGAAGGATCTGGCCAATCAGCAAAACTAAGGTGAGTAAACCCGCCAGCTGTGCGGTCCGGAGCATCACCTTGTCGGCTCCTGCTTTGTACCACAGCGTTTGCGTTTCGTAATAAAAAGGCACGGCAAGCGCCGCTCCCAAAAGAACTGCCGCCCCGAGAACAACCAACGCTTTGGACAAAAGGGCCGGGATCCGGGATGGCTTGTCAGGAGTTTTCATCATTTCTCCCCTGCTGTTCCGTTTTTTGGTGAAGGGCTGTCGAGCTGACCAGTTTGACAACCTTTATGTGCGCCCTTGTTTTGTAATGACACAACGAAGACTTAGCCTTTTGCAAATTGATACAAGTATACCGTTTGCCCCGTTAACGTGCTGCTCTCCGCCAGGTCCAGTTCCTGACGCCTCTCCACTGTCCAATACCGGAAGGGTCTCCATTGGTGACGATCTAGCCCATGAAGGGAGCTCCATGCAAGGAAGTTTTCAATACCATCTGGAATTCCTGAAAATTTCCGCCTTATTACGCCTTGTCAATCCTTACGAGCCCGGCCTCCTCGGCTTACCCTGGATCGGCTTTACCGGCGGGCTCTGGGGGGAAAAGAGCGGCACCGTCACGGGTGCCGGCGAGCAGGGCCACCGGAAAATGGCGCAGGCATTCGGCCGCCGCCAGACGACCGTTATCGCCCGGAGCGCCGATCTCCTCGCCGCTCAGCAGATTGGTCAGGCGGGCCCCCTGGAGAGGGCCGGGCAGCAGCAGGGCGGTCTCGCCCCACACCTCGCGGCCGATCGGCATCCGGCCAGCCTCGCCCCCGAGCAGCCGGGCCATCAGTCTGGGCACCACCGCAAGCACCACCTGGTCCCCATGGATCCTGGCAAAACTGCAGAGGTGTTCCTTGGCCAGGCCGACGGCCTGAAGCGGAACATAGGCGCCATGCACGAAGAGATCAGGATGCTGCCGCCGCCAGGCGAGGGTTCGCCAGAGCAGGTACATCTTTATCCTGCCGTCATCGGCATGGTCCAGGAGTCCGGACAGACGGGCGGCCAGAGGGGCGCTGGGGTCAGCGGCAAATTCCTTGATTCCGGCGAGCATCGCCATGCGCCGGTCAAAGTCCACCGCCCGCCTGTTATCCGGATCGACCAGGCAAAACCGCCAGATCTCGTTGCCCTGGTAGATATCCGGAATCCCCGGTCCGGTCAGCTTGAGCAGCAGTTGCGCGAGACTGTTGAGCATGCCGAACCAGGAGGTCTGCCGCTGAAAGGCGTTGAAGTCGTCGAGAAAGGCGTGCTCCTCCTGGTCGAGCAGCCGGGCAATGAAAGCGGTCATGGCCTCTTCATAGGCGTGATTCCGGTTCAGCCAACTGGTGTGCACCTTGGCCTCGCGAATCACCTTGAGCATGTAGGCGGTGAAACGCTCCCGGAAGACGGCGCAGTTCGCCGCGGTAAGGCCCTCAAGGGGCCAGACCCCGAGCAGATTCTGATACAGGGCATACTCGTCGTTGTGCGAGGGCGCCGCCTCCCGGCCATGGGTCGATTTCTTGCCCTGGTTCAGCCGCTGCCAGCGGTCGAGCGCCTGCTGCCACTCCGGGGCCATTTCCGAGAGGACATTGATCCGGGCCCTGACATCCTCGCTGCGCTTGCTGTCATGGGTCGAGGTGGTGAGCATGCCGGCGGGCCAGTTTTCGAACCGGTCTTGATTGGCGGCATGAAAATCGGCCACCGAGACCCCGAAGCGGCAAGGGTCGCTGCCGACCTCATTGAGCGAGAGCAGGCGGTTGTAGATGTAGCAGGCGGTGTCTTCCAGACCCTTGGCCATCACCGGCCCGGTATACTGCTGCAGTTTTTTGACAAAATCGACAGCCGCCTGGTCATGCCGGCCGGCTGGCTGCGGCGCCGCTTCAAGCAGGAGCATTGATCCGATGAAGTCGTAGATGCTGGTCTCTTCCACCTGCCAGCGGGCCTTGGCCCGTTCCACGGCCAGTTCGACAGCACGGCGGGTGCTGTCGTCGAGACAAGCGCCGGTGCAGTAGGTCCGGTAGACCGGAAAGAAGGCGACGATTTCGGTCAGGGCCTCGCGCAGACCGTTGAGGGTGAAGTCCTGGGTGTAGCGGCTGCGCTTGGCCAGGCGGTGCAGCTGACCGCTGAGAACATTGAGCTCCCCGGCCATGGCGGTTTTGATGATCAGGCGCTTGCAGTCATGGGCCAGGGCAGGGAAATCGATTTCGTGGCCAATGAAACGGTGATAGATGCCGGTCATCGCTTCTTCCGCGGCCTGGTCGACAAACAGACCGTTGAGCAGGCAGGAGAAATCGTACCCGGTGGTGCCGTGCACCATCCAGGTAAGGGGCAGCTGCTCGAAGCCGGCAAGAATCTTCTCGGCCACCACATAGAGGGGCAGGGCCGCCTGCCGTTCCCGGATGGAACCGCCTTCGGTGGAGAACACCGGTTCCGTCTCCGGCGACAGGCCGCTGACCGCGGTCTGCAGAGTACGGAAATAGTCCTCCGGGGCATAGAGGCCATCGGGGTGGTCGATGCGCAAACCGTCGATTTTGCCGGTGGCGATCAGGTCAAGGACCAGGCGGTGGGTCTGGTCGAACACCTCCTTGTGTTCCATGCGGATTCCGGCCAGATCGTTGATGTCAAAGAAACGGCGATAATTGATCTCGTCCGAGGCGACCCGCCAGAAGGCCAGGCGATAGGCCTGCATGGCCAGCAGCTGCTCCAGCGGATTGAAACTCTCCGGCCGTCCCGGCTCGCCGTTGAAAAAGAGGACGTTTTCCTCGATAAAGACCCCGATTTCGGCCACCTCCCGGCACAGACGCGCCAGCAGCCGTTTGAGCACCTCCTGGTTGCGGATGCGCATCTCGATCTGCAGGGCATCGGTCTCTTCCCGGCCGTGAAGGTCGGCAAAGGAGGTGATCAGGCTTTGCAGTTCGAGAAACCCTTCGTGCTGGCTGCCGAGCCGTGTTTCCAGCCGCTGCAGGTCATGGCCGAGGATGGCGGGGTAGGTTTTCGGGGCCAGGGGATACCGGTGCTCGTAGTAGGCAATGAAGAAACTGCCCCGGTCGGGCAGAAAAATCAGGCGCAGGTTGCCTGCCTCCAGGACGACGCCGAAATAATCGCCCAGCACCGGCAGGAGGAGACGGTTTTTCAAGCCCTCTTCCTGGGGCTGCCAGTTGATGTCGAAGAAAGCCGCGTAGGGCGAGGCCTGGCCGTTTTCGAGGACATCGACCCACCAGCGGTTGTCCGATCCCACCCCCATGTGGTTGGGCACCATGTCGAGGATCTGGGCCATGTGGTTGTGGTCGAGGGCAGCGACGAATTCCTCGTATTCCTTTCTGGTGCCGATCTCCGGGTTGAGCGAGTTGTGGTCGATGATGTCGTAGCCATGGGCGCTGCCGGGACGGGCCTTGAGATAGGGTGAGGCGTAGCAGTGGCTGATACCGAGTTCCCCCAGATAGGGGAGGAGCGCCGCTGCCTGGAGGAAGGTGCAGTCCCGGTTGAACTGGAGCCGGTAAAAGGCGCGCGGCAGGGCATGACCGTCGTGCTTTTGCCGGTCGGCCTGAGGAGCGGAGGGGCGGACCACCCCGATGGTCCGCCCCTGGCAGAACTCGCGAATCATCTGCCGGAGCGGTGTGCTGACGATCATGGTTTCCAGGTCCGCGGACAGCTTCGGCCGGAAAAGGGGAGGGCGGTGCGATCCCGGCATCGCCTCTTGTTCGCCGGGTGCCGTCAGGTCGGCCAGATCGGCCAAGTCAGCCAGATGGATGAGGAAGAGCTTTGCCGGGGTCCTGGCCAGGAAAACATGGACGGCACGGATCAGGGCGGGAGTCATGGCGGGCACGGCGGACGGATCCAGATCGTGTCCCGGCGGCAGCAGGTTTTCCCGTTTAAGGGCGACCAGGAGGTGGGCCCGGTCCGACGCCCGGTCTATAATCGCCCGTTCCCGGGCGTTGTCGTCAAAACCGGGACAGTGGGCCGCCAGCAGGGTGATGTCCCCGCCCTGCCAGAAGCCGGCGAGGGTGCAGAGATCGTAGCGGCTGGCCATGACCACCCCTTGGGCCGGATAGGCGGCAGCCGCCAGCCAGTCACCCTGTTGATCCTTGGCAAAAGAACCGGGACAGCAGACCAGAATGGACCGGTTCATCAGTGTCTGGGCCCAAGGGGCGGGCAGCGGCCCCTGGTGTTCACCGATGACCAGGCAGCGATTTCGCATGCTCTCCAGGGCGATGATTGCCAGCAGGTCTTCGCCGGGCAGGGCCACCTCCAGGGTCCGGCCACCGCTCGCTGCCGGTAACCGCCATTGTTGCCGGGCCAGCAGGTCGATGGCCTGGAAGCGCAGCGCCCCGGCATGACGCATGTTGCGGCGCAGCATGGCGATGAAGGGTTCGTAGGCCATTGCCGCCAAGCTCGACGGCAGGACCGGCGGCCCCGCTGGCTGCCAGCCGTCGTTCTCAGTGCAGCCATGGACTTCCAGTCCCTTGCCGAACAGCCAGGGCTGATACCAGACGGCAAAACCATGGGGCGCCACCCCGGCAGGAAGGGACTGGCAGAGGCCGACCTTCAAACCCAGCTCCATCGATCGCCTGCCCGCCTCCGCCAGCTGCAGTTCGAGCTGCCACTGGAGGTACTGGTGATACGCAATCCGTTCACGCTGGCGGTCGGCAAAGACGGCCGCCTCCTCCGACCCGTACGGGGGGAGGGGATCAGGCGCGGCGGCCGCCTCCTCGCTGGCCGTGGGCCGCCGGTCCCGGCGCAGGGCCTCGTAGAGGCCAAAGGCCTGCAGCCGCTGGCCGCCCGCTTCCTGGAAATGGCGGTACTCCCACCCCCGTTCCGTTTCCGGATTGAGATGATAGAGCTGGAAATGGCGCCACAGCACCTCGGCCACCTCTTCTTTCAGGGCTGCCACCTCCTGGTCGTCGACAACCGCGGTGTCGCGCGCAAGGGCCAGCCGTACCTGAAAGGCCGGGCTGGCGACCAGGGCACGCGCCTCCTCGCTCTCGTGGAAATCGGCGATCGCCTCCAGGTCGAGGAAAAGGGGGTCGGGAAAACAGCGGTCAGAGGGCAGCCCGGGGAAGACGTGCCCCTCCTCGAAGGCCGGGATCGCCAGCAGCGAAGAGACGGCCACGGTCCCGGCCCCGTTTTCCGCGGCCCAACTGAGGAGGGTGAGCAGATCGGTCAGGTCGCCCCGGCCCCAGTTGCGCCGGCCCCGGATGGCGGCCAGGTCAACGGACAGCCCCCAGATCCTGGCCTCTTTGTGCAGACCGGGCGGCGTATAGCAGGCCGACGGGGTGACGATCAGCACGCACTCGCCGCCGGTGTCCGGCACGGCGCCGTCGGCATGCCTTACCCTGAGCCGATGATATCCCAACGGCAATCTGGGTTCGAGGGGCAGCCGCAGGGCCAGGTAGCGTTCCCCTTCCAGCCGCGCCTCTTCCAGTTTCTCCAGTTCGGCCGGGTGCACTGTCCCTTCCCGGACAGCACCGTTTTCTTCGTCCAGCTGCCAGTGGAGCGGCTGGTCGATTAGGTCCTCGGGCAGATGGAGGGAAACGGCAATCGGGCCTGCCTCTTCATCCCTCACCAGCACCGGCGGCAGCAGTCGCTGCCAGTGCTGCCGCTGCAGGGCGGCAATGACCTGATCAATGGACCCTTGACCCGAAAGAGCGCCCCAGGCGGTCACAAGGGCCTGCCACTCCTCCTGGTCCAGAGCCGTTGCGGGGGTGCCGTCCGCCGTGGCCACCGGCCTGATGTCGGTGAGCTGCCAGAGATGGCGCAATTCATTGACCGGCATCGCTATTTGCCTCCGTTTCCTTGAGCAGCCAGATGATGCTGTACGCTTTGAGGGCGGTCCGCTGGCCGCTTTTTCCGGACACAGCCGGCAGGGCATAGAGGAGCGCGTCCGCATCGACGGGGACGTCTTCGAGATCGGTCCCGGAGAAATTAACCATCACTTCCAGGCGTCCCCCTCCGGCCAGGAGCCAGCGGACATGGAGGCCGCCGTCGCCGATGCGGCTATACCAGGCCCGGTTGCGGCCCGTACCGGCAAGCCGGGGAACGATGGTCTGCCTCCGCAGGGCGAGCAGTTCCCGGTACAGCTGCAGCCAGCGGCGGCCCTCTTCCCGGTCCGCCTGCCGCCAATCGAGGCGGGAGCGCTGAAAGGTGTCCGGCAGGTTGGGGTCGGGAATCAGCGCTCTGGCCCCGGGGGCGGTAAACTGGGGGAATCGGCTGAATTCCCGGCGCCTTCCTTCCTTGACCTTGGCCGCCAGGTCCGGAGCGAAGTCACAGAAGTAGAGGAAGGGGGTGGTTGCGCCGAATTCCTCGCCCATGAACAGCAGCGGCACCGAGGGCGCCAGCAGCACCAGGGCCACGGTCATCCGCAACAGGGGGTCCGGAGCCAGACAGCCCAGCCGTTCACCAAAGGCCCGGTTGCCGGTCTGGTCGTGATTCTGCAAAAAGGAGACAAAGGCCGTCGGCGGCAGGTGATCGCTCCGTTCACCCCGGGGCCGCTGGCCGCGGTAGGGTGAGGCCTCCCCCTGAAAGGCAAATCCTTCGCTCAGGCAGCGTCCCAGCAGCTCAAGGGGGTGGGCGGCGTAATCCAGGTAGTAGCCTTGATGCTCGTGGGTGAGCAGGACATGGCAGCAGTGGTGGAGATCATCATTCCATTGGGCCCGGTACAGGGGGCAGGCACCGGCCGGTTTCCTTCCCAGGTATCGGGCCTCGTTGCCGTCGTTCTCGAGGATCAGGTGGATATGGCGATCACGGCCGGGTCCGGCTTGGACCGCCTGGGCGATCTCTTCGAGGATATGCGGCCTGCTCCGGTCCAAGATGGCATGGGCTGCGTCGAAACGGAGGCCATCGAGATGGTATTCTTCGAGCCAGTAGAGGGCGTTGTCGAGGAAAAACCGGCGCACTGTGGCACTCTCCCCGCCGTCGAAATTGAGCGCGCCGCCCCAGGGCGTCTGGCGGCGGTCGTCGAAAAAAGCATTTTTGGCATAGACATACAGATAGTTTCCCTCCGGTCCGAAGTGGTTATAGACCACATCGAGCAGGACCATCAGGTTGCGCTCATGGGCTGCCTGCACCAGGGCCTTGAGATCGTCAGGCGAACCGTAGGCCCGGTCCGGGGCGAACAGCAGGGCGCCGTCGTAGCCCCAGTTGCGCTGGCCCGGAAAATCCGCCACCGGCATCAGCTCGATGGCGGTGATCCCGAGGTCGACCAGGTAGTCCAGCCGTTCGCTTACCCCCGCAAAACGGCCGTCCGGGGTAAAGGCGCCGGTATGGAGTTCATAGATGACCGCCTCATCCCAGGGGCGGCCCCGCCAGGAGCCATCGCGCCAGGGGAAGGCCCGTGGATCGATCACCACGCTGGGGCCGTGGACATCCTCGGCCTGGCAGCGCGAAACCGGGTCCGGGACCAGCAGGTGGTGATCGACCCGGTACCGGTAGCGGGAGCCGGGGACGGTCCCCGGGGAGAAGAGCCGGTACCAGCCGTCGCCGTCGCCGGCCATGGGGAAGAACTCAGGGCCGCCGTTGGCCTGCTCCAGGGCCAGTTCGACCACCGTGGCCCCCGGCGCCCACAGCCGGAATACCACCCCGTCCGGCTGGACCTCGGTGCCGAAGGGCATGACATGCGACCGGCTTGTGGTCATTGTTTCTTTGGCCATGGTCCATGCTCCAAAAGGAGAAAAACGGCAAGGCGGTCCAGTCCCCGGCGAGGCGCGCCCCTCTTGTTATCTGAAAATGGTACCCTCTGCAGCATGCTCTGAGAGCAGCATATCGGGGGAGAGAAAACGCACAGCAAAGGATAACTGTACATTTTTTAAGTATATTTTGTCTCTACGCATGCAGGGTAAGGTCATTAGGCATGATCCAGTTCAAGCCGGTTGCGCCCCGCTTCCTTGGCACGATACAAGGCCGCGTCCGCTCGATCAATGACGGCACTGAGCTCCTCGTCGCTGGCCGCCTCGGCTGCGCCCACCGAGACAGAAAGACTGACCGTGGTCTCGCCGTCGCTGATTGCCCGCTCACAGGCCCGCCGTCGCAGGCGCTCCAGCACCGGCTTTGCCCTGGCAAGCGGCGTGTCCGGCAGGAGAATCAGAAATTCCTCCCCGCCGTACCGGTACACCTGGTCACGCGGCCGAATACTTTCGACAAAGCGCTCTGCCAGAGTTTCGAGACAGAGATCGCCGAAAACGTGCCCGTGTTCGTCGTTGACCTTCTTGAAATGGTCGGCATCGACCATGGCAACGGTGAAGGGGCGTCCGGTGTGTCGAGCCTGCGCCTGCTCCCGGTCAAGATCCCGCAGCATGGCCGTGCGGTTGAACAGGCCCGTCAGCTCATCAATATCCGTCAGCGAGGTGGTGATGCCTGAATCCAGCCGGTCCGCAATGCGGTCAAAGTCGTGCATTGCCCGGAGAAGACGGGTCAATTGCTCCGGCGGCAGGGCCTCATGCGCGGTGCTCTCAAGAATTCCCTGCACCAACCGGAGCAGTTTTTCCTGCTTGGCAACCAGGTCACGATAGACGCGGTGCCCGCTGACCTCTTCCAGGAGGGGTTCCGTCAGCCATTGCCTGAAGTCCAACTGTGCAAGAATGTCCCTTTCTTCGCCAAACAAGGGTTCCGCCATGGGGAAGTGCAGGCGAAAGAACAGGGTAAGTCGGCCTTTCCGGTGCATGAGCACCGCCCGCCGGAAATCGTTGCGGAAACGCTGGAGATTATAGCTTTCGAGTTTTTCGGCAATCGGCTCGCTCATCAGGTACCTCTCAGGCAGAATCGCTACAATGGATGCATCCTCGCGCATCGGCCATATTCCGTTCACTTCCCCCGGTTTGTCCTTGTCGTATTGAGCTGGGGCCCAGGGCCTGGCGGGCCGGGTTTTTTCAGAGGCTGCCTGGCCGCCGCTGGTTCGCCGGCGAGCCGGTCCAGCTCAACCAGCAGCCCTGCCTGTGCGTCGACAACAGCCCTGCCTTGGGCGCGAATGGCCAGGGCCAGAGCCCTGGGGAGATTGATCGCCCGGTTGCGGGCGAGCTGCTCCCGGTATTCCAAGGCAAAGCCGCCGGATATCCGCAGCGACCAGTTTTCTTCACTGATGACGCCGGGACGATTGTACACCTCAGCTAAGCCTAACAGATCGGTGAAGAAGAGCATGACATTGGAGGCCGGTCCGGCAAAGAGGTCGGCGGCCCTGGCCTGAACCAGTTCCCCCGGATCGGCGGCCATCCGGTCGATCCAGGCACTGCGGCCCACGTCTTCCGGGCGTAAACGCCAGGCCAGGTATTCGGCCTGCTGGCGCGCCGTCCCCGAACGCTGCCACTGTTCGGCCACAAGCCAGATGGGCGGGGTGTCGTGGTTGCCCAGCATGATCCAGTCTTCGGGACGGGCGTTCTCGCTGCGGTAGACATCGGCCGGATTGTTCAGATCCGCTTTCTGGGTCACCCGGAAGCGGCCGAGGCCATAGTGTTCCAGAACCCTCCGGATGGGATAGGGCTGGGTGGAAAGGATCTCGCAGGCGATGGCGTGGCTATCGCGGTTGTTGTCCCGGGCGGCCTGAATGACGGCCTCAAAGAGGAGACTGTAGCGGCGCACCTGGGCTTTATCGAGAGCACGGACCCAGTTGTCGTCGTAACGGGGGCGATCGCGGTTGATCTGCTCCGGCCGGGCAATGGCGAAGCGGGCGAGTTCCGGATGGTCGGGGAGATCCGGGGAGGCGAAAAGCCGGGCGCCGCTCTGCACCGCGGCCAGGGAGTCGGCCTGGCCGGCCCGGTAGACCCAGGGACAGATGAGGCCATGGGGGTGATCGATGCGCAATCCGTCGAATTCGCGCAGCATCTTAGCGAGCCGCTGCTGGAGAAAATGGAGCGCCGGACCCGGTTGCCCGTCCGGACCCATGCAAGAGCGGCTCGGGTCAAGAAGGGGATAGTTCCAGGGCTGTCCCTCGGGGTTGGTGCGGCTGGGAGGTGCTCCCATTACATATCCGGGCAGGACAAAGGACTGGGCAGACCAGGCGTCACGGTCGGAGAAGCCGATCTGGAGATCGCCGAACAGCTCCAGGCCCAGGTGCCGGGCATGCCGGCGCAACGCCCGATGCTGCCTGTCGAGCAGAAATTGCGTGAAGGCATAGGCAGCAATCGCCTCGCCGAAGTGCGCCAGCAGGAACCGGCGTCGTTTGCGGACGTTATCGTCCGTTTCTCCGCGCGCATGCCAGAGGTGCCGGTCCAGTCCGGCCTGCCGGTCTCCCGTCCAATTGCGCCAGCTGTGCACGCCATAGCGGTGACAGAGAGCCTCATAGAGTCCGTCGCGCACCAGCCAGTGCTCATTGGCGTCACGGAACAGCGCGAATTCCTCGGACAGTTCGGTCAGCGCGCCTTGGGCCTGCTTTGCCTTGAACCGTTGCCATACCTCGGCAAGAACAAGGGCCTGTGTCTGCCAGGCAAAGGCATGGGCCGTGCGGGCAGGATTGCCCTTTGGCCTTCCCGCCACCAGTGCGGCCAGCGTTTCTTCGGGGAGCAAGGCGTCTCCCTCCTCCGTGGTCAGCGGCAGCAGGGCCAGCGACAGCGGGTTGCGCGAAAACAGGGTGCCGTCATACGGAGAGGCATTGGTCAGCGAGGTCATGCCCTGCGGTCCCAGTTGTATGCCGGTGAACCCCAGTGAGAGCACAAAATCGAGAAATTCGCGGGCGCCAAGCGAATACGGGGAGCCTCTGCCGATATCCTCCGCCGCGATGGACGGGAACGCCGGATCGTGGATGCCCAGGAGCAGGCGGCGGATGCCTAGCACCCGCAGCGCCTCGCGAATCGCGGCGGGTGGAGAGGCCGCCGCCGGACGTGCTGGTGCCGGGTCCGCTTGTCCTGCGCCCGCCTGGCCGGGGATGGGGGGGGGCACTGATTTCCGCCGGAAGGCCAGCATCGCCAGGGGCGGCAGGGTCACCGTCAGGGTGAAGCCTTGACCGGACGCCGCCCCGGTGTCCGCCTCGACCCCGCCTAGATTGCCCCGGCCGGAACCGCCGTACAGGGCGGCGTCGCTGTTCAGGATCTCTTCCCAGAAGCCGCCGGCCGGGACATGCAGCCGATGGTTGTACCGGGGAACCGGGGTGAAGTTGCAGACACACACCACCGTCTCGTCCTGGTTGCGGCCGCGGCGCAGGAAGGAAAGGAGGCTCTGTTCGCCATTGGCGGCATCGATCCACGAAAATCCGGCGGCGTCGCAATCCAATGCATACAGGGCAGGGGTGGACCGCATGGTGGTGTTGAGATCCCGCACCCAGCGTTGCAGGCCCTGGTGCTCGTTCCGCTCGAGAAGCTGCCAGTCTAACCCGGTGTCGTGGTTCCACTCGGATTCCTGGCCGAACTCATCCCCCATGAACAGGAGCTTTTTGCCGGGATGAGCGAACATGAAGCCGAGAAGCAGGCGGAGGCTGGCAAAGCGCTGCCAGCGGTCGCCGGGCATTCTGTGCAGCAGGGAACCCTTGCCGTGCACCACCTCGTCATGGGAGAGCGACAGGAGAAAGTTTTCGTCAAAGGCGTATTGCAGGCTGAAGCAGAGCTGGTGGTGCTGATTCTTGCGGTGGATGGGATCGAGGGCCATGTAGCGGAGGATATCATGCATCCAGCCCATGTTCCACTTGAGGCCGAAGCCCAGCCCGCCCTGGGAGGCGGGACGGGTGACCAGCGGCCAGGCCGTTGATTCCTCGGCGATCATGAGGACATCGGGATGTTGCCGGCCAACGAGTTCGTTGCAGCGTCTGATGAACGAGATGGCCTCCAGGTTTTCCCGGCCGCCATGGATATTGGCGATCCATTCGCCTTCGGCTCTGGAGTAATCAAGATAGAGCATGCTGGCCACCGCATCCATGCGCAGCCCGTCGACATGATAGACCTCCAGCCAGAAGAGGGCGCTGGCCAGGAGAAAGTTGACCACCTGCGGCCGGCCGAAGTTGAAGATGGCGGTGTCCCAGTCTTGATGCCGTCCCTGCCGGGGATCGGCATGCTCATACAGATGGGTGCCGTCAAAATAGCCGAGGCCATGCTCGTCGCGGGGAAAATGAGCCGGCACCCAGTCGAGCAGCACACCAATGCCGTGGTTGTGGAGCGTGTCCACCAGATACCTGAAGTCATCCGGGGTGCCGAAACGGCTGGTGGGGGCAAAATAGCCCACCGGCTGATAGCCCCAGGAACCGTCAAAGGGGTGTTCGGTCACCGGGAGAAATTCCACGTGGGTGAATCCCATGGCAACGACATGGGCCGTTAGTTTTTCCGCCAACTGCCGGTAGGTAAGCCAGCGATTGTCCGGCCCGCGCATCCAGGAACCAAGGTGGACCTCGTAGATCGAAAGAGGGCTGGCGAGACTGTTGATGGCGCTGCGTTTGTGCATCCACCGGGCATCGTTCCAGGAGTAGTGCGCCAGATCCCAGATCCGGGAGGCGGTCTGCGGCGTGCGTTCGGCGGCAAAGCCGAAGGGGTCGGCCTTGTCGGCCCGATATCCGCCGTGGCGGGAGGTGAGGGCATACTTGTAGCGGTGGCCATGGCCGGCTCCGGCAACAAAACCCACCCAAAAGCCGCTGCCTGCCTGGTTGGTCAGCGCCGCTGCCCCCTCCTGCCAGCCGTTGAATTCCCCGATCACGGATACCGCCGCCGCGTTGGGCGCCCAGACCGCGAACCAGGTCCCCGTTTGCCTCTGGTCCGCACCGAGGTGGGCGCCGAGTTTCTCCCAGGCCCGATAATGGCGGCCCTCGTTAAGCAGATGGAGGTCGTCGGCGGAGAGCAAGATCGAGTCAGGCATCGGGCGCTCTCCTCCTGTCGCCAGGCAGCAGCGTCAAGACGCCCTCCAGGGGGATGCTCAGCCAGTCGGGGCGATTGTTGAGTTCGTACTCGGTTTCATACCAAGCTTTGTTGAGCAGGAACGAGGCGAGCAGGAGTTCCAGGTGCTTTTCCCGGGCAGGGAGGAAGGATGCCCCGGAAGCGCGATCGAGGTATCCATGCAGAAAGGCGGCCTGTGTCCATTCCTGCCAGGCGTGCAGGCGTGCGGTCAAACAAGCCCGCTCTTCCGCAGGCGTCTCCTGCTGGCAATGGAAGACGTGCATGGCGGCATAGGCGAGGGAGCGGAGCATGCCGGCCACGTCTTTCAGGGGAGAATGCTTTGCTTGCCGTTCGCTCAGCGGGCGCAGTGGTTCCCCTTCAAAATCAATGAGAAACCAATCCGTTCCCCGTCGCAGAACCTGGCCCAGATGGTAGTCGCCATGACAGCGGATGCGGGTGGCGCGGCTCTTCATCACCGCCAGTTCGTGGAACCGGCTGGTGAGCCGGTCGCCTGCGGCCAGGATGAGATTAACCTGATCCTGAATGTGGTCCGGCAGATCGCGGAGGCGTGCATTCAGATATTCCAGGGTCTGATGGGCCTGGCGTGAGAAAACGTCGGTCAGCCGCAGAAGATAGGCCTCGTCCAACGCTTCCGGCTTGAAGGCCGGTTGCCGGGTTGAACTGGCCAGGGCCACATGAAACTCGGCGGTCCTTCTTCCCAGATTCTCAAAAACCGTCAGTCCGTCCCCGAAGAGGTCAGCACCCGTCTCTCCGCGTTGTCCATAGGCAGCGGCGGCGGCCAGCACCTCCATGCCGGCAAAGGGACGGCACCGTTCTTCGGGGACATCCCGGGTTCGCTCCAGGAATTCCTGGGCTGACTGCAGGGCGTAGGTCCAGCCGTCGCCGTCACTGGCAAGGTAGGGTTGGAGCATGGCGATCGCGGTGTCCCGGCCTTCGCGTTTGAGCACAATGCCGCCGGTAACCGGAGCCAGGGCGGTGAAATCAGTATGTTCGGTCAGCTGCAGGCTGATGGCGAAGTCCGGGTTGCTGCCTTCCTCTACCCGCCGGTAGAGCTTTAGGATAGCCTGTTCGTCGAGAATCACCGAACTGTTGCTCTGTTCCACTCCGATAGGACGCACCACGACCCGGGGGCCTTCGAGCGAGCAGGCCTGTTCAAAGGTGCGGTTGGCAAAGGCCTGAACGGTCCAGCCCCGAACGGTGGGGAAGCTGCGGTTATCGGCCATGGCGTCAAAGAGGGCGCAGCAGGCAACGCGATCCGCCAGGCCGTCGAGGAAGACTCCTGCCGCGCGCGGTGTTTTGAACAGGGCCACGACGCTTTCCGGCGCCTCGTGGGCAAGCCGGTTTGCATCCGCTCCGGTGACGACCTTCAACGGCAGGCAGTAGCTCTCTTTTTCCCCTTCGCTGAAAGTGACGGTGAGAAAGACGATGAAGAATCCGCCCCCCAGCTTGGCCCAGTCCGCCAGCGTCACCCCGGTAATGGTTCGAGACTTGCTTCTAAACCAGCGCTGGTCAGGGAGCCAGGCGGGGAGGGCTTCGTTTTCGAGAACATGCTGAAAGGCGCCTTCCAGGGAGCCGTGCCAGTTCTCGCCGATGGTGAGGATGGAAAAATGGGCCGGCCCGGCGGCATCGATCCCGGCGTGGTGGATGAGTTCAGCCGGAGGTTCCAGGCGGAACCAATAGAACGAGTGCGGGCCAAGAGTGAGAAAATAGGGGAGTTCGCCGATGGCGGGGAACTCGGTCCGCCCGATCATCTCCACCGGGATGCATCCCCGGAATTCGGACAGATCGAGTTCCACCGGCTGGACAAAACGGGAAAGATTGGCCACGGCCAGGATCACATCCGCTTTGTAGCGGCGCAGGTAGACCAGCACCTTGCGGTTCTCCGGCCGCAGAAATTCGAGGCTGCCCCGGCCAAAGGCCTTGTGCTGGCGGCGGAGGGCAATCATCCGCTTCATGAAGTGGAGCAGCGACGAAGGGTCCCGTTCCTGGGCTTCCACATTGATGGCCGTGTAGCCGTAAACCGGATCCATGATCACCGGCAGATAGAGACTGGCGGGATCGGCTTTGGAGAAACCGGCATTGCGGTCGGCGGACCACTGCATGGGGGTGCGCACCCCGTTGCGGTCGCCCAGAAAAACATTGTCGCCCATGCCGATTTCATCGCCGTAGTAGATGATCGGGGTGCCCGGAAGAGAGAACAGGAGACTGTTCAGCAGCTCCATCCGCCGGCGGGAGTTGTCGAGCAGCGGCGCAAGCCGGCGGCGGATGCCGACGTTTACCCGCATGCGCGGGTCCTTGGCGTATTCGCGGTACATGTAGTCCCGCTCTTCGTCGGTCACCATCTCCAGGGTGAGCTCATCGTGGTTGCGCAGGAAAATCGCCCACTGGCACGAATCGGGAATCGCCGGTGTCCGTTCCAGGATCTCGGTGATGGGCCGCCGGTCCTCCTGGCGCAGGGCCATGTAGATGCGCGGCATCAGCGGAAAATGGAAGGCCATGTGGCACTCGTCCCCTTCCCCGAAATAGGCGGCCGTGTCCTCCGGCCACTGGTTGGCTTCGGCCAGCAGCAGGCGGTCCTGGTAATGGAGATCCATCTGGCGCCGGATTTCCTTGATCACGGCGTGGGTCTCCGGAAGATTCTCGTTGTTGGTGCCCTCGCGGACGCAGAGGTAGGGAACGGCGTCGAGCCGGAGGCCATCGACCCCCATGTCGAGCCAGAAATTGAGCACCCGGATGACCGCTTTCATCACCTGGGGGTTGTTGAGGTTGAGATCGGGCTGATGGGAAAAAAAACGATGCCAGTAATAGGCCCCGGCCACGGGGTCCCAGGCCCAGTTGGAGGTTTCGCTGTCGGTGAAGATGATGCGCGTTTCCGGAAATTTCGTATCGGTATCGCTCCAGATATAGGTGCGGCGGGCCGATGATTCCGGCTTGGCGCGGCGTGCGGCCTGGAACCAGGGATGCTGGTCGGAAGTGTGGTTGATGACCAGCTCGGTGATAACCCGCAACCCCCGGGCATGGGCCTCGCGAATGAGCTGCCGGAAGTCGCGGAGGGTCCCGTAATCGGGATGCACGCCCCGGTAGTCGGAGATATCGTACCCGTCATCCTTGAGGGGAGAAGGATAAAACGGCAGCAGCCAGAGGGTGCTGACCCCCAGATCCTGCAGGTAGTCGAGTTTGCCGATGAGGCCGCGAAAGTCGCCCATGCCGTCGCCGCTTTTGTCGGCAAAGGCCTTGACGTGCAGTTCGTAAATAATGGCGTCCTTGTACCATGAGGCAGGCGCCTGGGATTTGGGCTGCATATAAATTCCTCAATGAAAGGTCATTGCTGATTGAACCTGAAGCGCAGGCGCGGGCGAAGAAGGCCGGGATGGTTCAGCATGACGGAAAGGCAGGGCAGCGGTCTTTTTTGGTTCTAAAAAGCGCCTGACCCGGGCAAGCTTGTCGTTCACCTGGCCGTATACCTTCCAGTCAGCGGGGGCAAAAGTGCAGCGCGGGGGCAGATCGTGGAACAGGGGCCAGAGAATCCCGTTGGCAAAGCCGAAAGAGTATGGCTGCATTTCTTCTTCGCTCAGCTCCACGGGTTTGAGGATATAACCGGTTTCGTGCGAACCCTGGCCGGGCAGGTCAACGCCGGGAAGCGGCTTGGCGTCAATGGGGGCGGCCTCGAAGGGGGCCAGGGTGGCATCGTGATCGAGGCCAAGCAACAGGCCGCTTGCCTGGCGCACCTGCCGCCGGCAATCAGGCATCTGGATGATTTCGGCCGGGCTGTCCGTTTGCTTGCTCATTTTCTCACTCCTTGCCGCTTGCGGGATTGGAGGGACGTTGGCTGGAGCTGGACCGCAGCGGTCACGGCCCCCGTCCTGGAGGCCATCGACCGCTATTATTGGACGTGTTCGTTTTTCGATAAGGATTGAAGGATTTTATACACGGTCGAGCGGCCAATATTCATCTGCCGGGCGATGGTGGCAGCCCCGAATCCCCGGACCCGTAAGGTCTGCACCCTGTCTCGGTCGATGGTTGGCTTCCGGCCGAACTTGACCCCTTTTTCTTTGGCCTCCATGCGCCCCTCGCTCGTCCTTTCATGGATGCGCTGGCGCTCGGCCCGATCGACCGCCGAGAGAACCGAGACGATTACCTTGGCGGTGCTCCCTTCGGTGCTGAGGTCGTCATCAAGGAAGCGGAGGGTGACTCCCCGGGCAGCGAAGGCGGTGATCAGCTCGATCAATTCGCCAATGGTGCGACCCAGGCGATCGAGCTCGGTGACGACCACGGTGTCGCCTTGATGGGTAGCGGCCTGCAGCAGGCGCAGCCCATCGCGGCCGGCACTGCTGGTGCCCTGGTCGGTAAAAATGCGGCCAGGGTCCACCCCCGCGCTTTCCAGGGCTGCGACCTGGGCGCCAAGCGACTGCTGGCGAGGTGATGTGCGAGCGTAACCGAAGATGCTCATGGCTCAAACAGGGTTCCCGGATCGAGTGGTCAAGGTGGCGGCACAATGTCCACGATGTAATGATATAATAGACAACGTACGAAAGATTGGTGCCGATGTCTATAAATTTATAATTTAGGAGATAGAGGTGGTGGCGGTTCGGTGACGCAAGGTTTACAGGAGTGACATGGCGGCGGCCATCAGCGCAGAAAAGTGGCCCAGAGCCAGGACAGGGGCATGACCAGGATCAGGGCAGGGATCATGTTGGCCACGGGAAACTGCTTGATGCTGCAGATGCGAAAGCCGGTGGCCAGCATGATCAGGCCGCCGCATGCGGAGAAGTCCGCCAGGATATCCGGCGTGGTCAGCGGCATGATCAGTGCTGCGCCGAGGTACAGCAGCGCCTGGACGGCAAACTGGGGGAAAACGAGCCCGCCTACGGTGAGCCCCATGGTCGATGCAAAGATGGACGCGGTGAAAAAATCAAGAATGGCCTTGACGACCAGTAAGGTCGGGTCGCCGGTCATGCCTTCGCTCATGGCGCCGTAGATGCCGGTGCCGCTCATGACGAAGAGCACGAGCAGGGCGACGAATTTGTCCAGGAATTCCTCCTGGCTTATCTCGCCCGTGGGCTTGGTGAATTTTTCGACCCATTTCTTGGAGCGGCCGGCCGCTTTCTGGATACCCGTCTCCAGCTGGATCAGTTCCCCCACGATAGAGCCGACGACGAGAGCCAAAACCACCGGCGCAAGAAATTTGACCTTGACGATCATGACTACGCCGAGCCCCATGGACGCACAGCCAAACACCATGGGCATGCGCAATTTGAGGTTGGCATTGAGTTTGGGGCCGAGCAGGGCGCCAATAACGCTTCCGGCCAATATCGCCGCGCCGTTTACATAAGGACCGATCATTGTATTTCCTTGCGCGACTCGAATCCGGGTCGCGGCATGTTGGGGTGCAAAGCTCACGCTCATGGTTGAGAGATGTGCCGCACGGCAACCCAACACAGCATGAGACCTGGCGAGGCAACGCGATGCTGCCTCAGAGGTCCGAGGTTATACCAAACTCCGTGGCGGTTTTGGTAAAGAAAACGGCGAGCCGTTTCGTTTTGATGGCCGCGAACAGGCGTTCGCATTCGTCGTGGGTGAGCACCAGGACTACCTGCAGGGGACGGTCTTCCAAGTCGAAAATGCTCTCGGAATGAAAGCGGCCATCATGGCCAAAACCTGCCTGGCCGGACAGCTGGGTTGCTCCACGGATACCGAGCTTCTTGGCTGTTTCGACAATCCAGCTGGCCACTGGCACGCCATCGTGCTCGCGATTCTGCTGCGTAAAAAATGTGACAATATACCCTTCCATACAATCCATCCTGTGTGTGTGGGTCATGTTGAGGTCGTCCAAAAGTGGACAGGTCTTCAATAGACCGGGGAGCGCTGTTGTCCTGGTTCCGTTCAAGAAGCCCAGGCCGTTGCTTCTGACAATCAATATTTTTTCGGATGCATCTGAACCGTGAAATCCGGAAGCAGCGGCTTGAGGAACGGAGAGACGTAAAGCTGCGGCATGGCGGGCTGGGCCTTTGCCTATGGTTTGCCAACTCCCGGCAACCGGGACAGTACCCGCTGAATTTGCACATCCCAACAGGACCACTCGTGCCCACCCGGGCCTTCTTCGTAGGTCACTGCTAATCCCAAAGACTCTGCATGCGCACGAAAACGGACATTGTCCGCATGGAGAAAATCATCCGTCCCGCACCATTGATACAGATTGGGCCGTGGCCTCCCCTGTTCGACCATCTGCTCTGCGAGAGAGAATAAGTCATTCGAGCTGCCTGCCAGCGCGTTGACCTCGCCGAAGATGTGCGCCAACTCACACTGGCCAGCCGATTTCTCAGCCCGGGCAAGACGGACGACATCCAGCGCGCCCGACAAACTCACCGCTGCCGCATACCGCTCGGGATAGGTCAAAGCCAATTTGAAGGCCCCATAGCCCCCCATCGACAGGCCGGCCACGTAGTGCTTGCTGCGATCCTCGGAGAGCGGAAAAAAGTGGCGGGCCATGGCGGGTACTTCTTCGCTGATATAGGTCCAGTACCGCTTGCCGGCCACCATGTCCGTGTAAAAGCTCCGATCCGCGCCGGGCATGACAACGGCCAGATTCAACCCCTCCACATAGCGCTCGATAGCCGTATGGCGTTGCCAGGCGGAGTGATCATCGGACAGGCCATGCAGAAGGTATAATGTGGGATATCGGACTTGTCGCTTTTTGGGGGTGAAAGCGACTTCCAGTGGTCCGGGATCGGGGAGAATCACGCTCATGGTTGACATCAACCCCAGGACCTGCGAAAAAAAGTGACAGTGAATAAGCGCCATTGTCCCGTCTCTGTTTTGATATGCCGATCAGCTCGGGCCGGTTTGCCTCATGCAACATCCAGCACTGCGAGTGCTTTCCTGCTGTCTGGTTTGCTCAGAACTCTTCTGTGAGTTCCTGACCCTTCGCTCCTTTCATGCCATTACGTGCCCGAAACAATTTCATTCAGCACATTGTCAACAACAACGGGCGTCTCCAGGAAGATCAGCGAAGGGTCCGATCCGTATTTACCGCGCACAAACGCCTTCCATTCCTCGGTATACACTCGATCGGCATCTTCCCGAGACTTCCACAAATAAATACCGCCGGCTTTGGCACCGTCCGGGGTGAGGAAATAATATTTTCTCAATAATCCGGGCAAGCCTTGATATTTAGGTGCGGTGCTCAGGAATATCTCCCTGGCCTGACTGCTGGTGATCGGCTGCGGCAGTTTGAATTCGACAATTGCGGTTAGCATTGAGCGCTCCAGTGATGATAGAGAGTAAAATTGGTTTCTGCCCGCTGCACTTTAGGCGATGCTGGCTATTGCTCCATAGCGAAAGCAGTCCGTGGTGTGATCGTTTACCATGCCGACTGCCTGCATGAACGCATAGCAGATGGTAGGGCCGACGAAATTGAAGCCACGCTTTCTGAGGTCTTTGCTCATCTGCTCTGACCGTTTGGTCTGTGCGGGAACGTCTTCCAGGCATCGCCATGCGTTCTGTATGGGCTTTCCCTCAACATAGCGCCATAGAAATGCATCAAGGGAGCCGTATTCTTCCTGGATATCCAGAACACCTTGCGCGTTTTTGATTACTGATTCGATCTTAAGGCGATTGCGGACAATCCCGGGGTCATGTATCAGACGGGCAATGTCGTCTTCCGAGTACCTGGCGATGCGTTCGCATGCAAAGCCCTGAAAGGCTTTTCTGTAATTTGCTCGCTTCTTCAGGATGGTCAGCCAGCTCAACCCCGCTTGTGCGCCTTCAAGCACGAGGAACTCAAATAGGCGCTGATCATCATGGACAGGAACTCCCCATTCCTCATCGTGGTACGCAAGGTACAGGGGATCGCTGCCGCACCATTCGCATCTCTTTTTCACATCGCTCCTTTGTCCAACCTGCTTGCAGTTTTCCCTAAATGGGTGTTGATGTTGCCGGTGTTGCTATGCTGTTCATTCAACCGCTCGTGCGACGGTCGCTCGGACGGAGGGTGATCATCCGCCGCTTGGTGCTGGTCATGGATGCTGGAGACAGCAGATACTCCTCATAGGCGGATGGATGAATGAACGGTGGCCGGGATCATGCCCAAGCTCATCCATGCAACATGATGCGCAAGGTGCGTTGTCTCCATCCCTCCATGCCGCAATCAGGAATTGCTGGCACTCATTCCTGTTGTATTTCGCAGAACAGCACCAGCATATTTCCAAAAATAAAAATCCGCAACCGTTTGGAAACCTTGCCTCTACGTCATGGTTCCGGATACAGGTGGCATTGCCGCGCTCCGGCCGTCCACGCCCTGGGCCTCTCCTGGAGCACCGCACGTTCCATGCGGCGCAAGATCCGACAAGTCATGGCTCACCGGAATGGCAGTTCCCGGCTTGCCAATATCATCGAATTGGACGGCGCCATTGTTGGCGGAAAACGATCAGCCAAGGACCGGCACAATGTGGCTGGCTGGCGGGCATCACCTTGACAGGTTGCCTCAACTGGCACATTTAGGGCTTCACTGATTCAGGATTACATGATAACTTCTGCAATTTGTCAGATACATTTGAACCAGCCAGAATTCAGGAGTTCAGGTGGTCCGCTCCTGAGGTTCATATCTCCCGGATACCGCGGTCGAAAAGAGAGATGAGCAAGACAACATATACGGGGCTTCGGCGCTCATTGCCGATGACTCCAAAGAGCGAGGATGCACCTTGAGTACCACAGATCCCTTTCAATACAACCTTGTTCCTGCCGGCGAAATTTCCCAACGTGTTACGAGGCTTCAGCGCCGGTTACAGGAAACATCAATCGATGGTGCACTGATTCTCGATCCAGTGAACATGTATTACTATACCGGGACAATGCAGCAGGGGGTTGTCTTTGTCCCGGCCGCGGGAGAACCGGTCTTCCTGGTCAGGCGAAGTTATGAGCGGGCGCAGCTGGAAACGCCGTTGCAAAGGGTTGTCCCCTTAAAAGGGTTCAGTCAACTGCAGGCAACCCTTGCGGATTTGGGCCTACGCACCAACCTCCTGGGGGTGGCGGAAGCAACCCTGTCCGTTGCCGTTTTTAAAACATTGGCCAAGGCCTTCCCAGGAGGCGCGTTCACGGATATCAGCACCCTGTTGGGCATGGTTCGGGCGGTGAAGTCCGACTATGAAGTGGAGCTCATCCGCAAAGCCGGGGCGCGGCATGAGATGGTGTATGACGCCATCCCTGCCATGATTCGTGAAGGGATGACGGAATGGGAGCTCGGGACCGAGATCCACAAGAAGACGATGGCGTTGGGGTACACCGGAATTACCCGGTTTACTGGTTCCGGCATGGAGATGTTTTTGGGGATCGTCAGTTTTGGCGAATCAGCCAACTATCCCACCGCTTCGATAGGGCCGGGCGGCCAGGTGGGGTTGTCGCCGGCCTTCCCTTTGGTTGGGGGAATGAGGCATCTTGGAAGAGGCGAACCCATCTTCGTGGATACCGGGTTTGGCTATGAGGGGTATTTCACCGATAAAACACGGGTCTTCTCCCTTGGCGCTTTGCCTGCGGCGGCGCTGGATGCCCATGCGGTGTGCCTGGAGATCCAGGAGGCCGTCCGCTGCCGCCTCAAGCCTGGCGCCATCCCTGCTCAGATCTACGAGGAGGTCTGCGGTGAATTCGTTAATTCCCGTGGCTTTGCAGAGCACTTCATGGGTTTTGGCAGCAATCAGGTGCCCTTCCTTGGCCACGGGATCGGATTGGCCATTGACGAGTTCCCGGTTATCGCAGGCAAAGTGCATACACCCCTTGAGGCCAACATGGTCATTGCCGTGGAGCCGAAGAAGGGATTGGCAGGCATTGGTCTGGTGGGGGTGGAAAACACCTTTCGGGTCACCGCGGAAGGGGGAGAACGATTGACTCCCGGGTCGGACGAGGTGACGATTGTGTGATCGGGCTGTTCACCCCATTTGCGCTCATTCCTGTCGTTTCGTTTTTCTGCCCTGACCGCAACGAGATCCACCCGCTTGCAAGACCGGCTTTGATTGGAAAAGTCCTGACAACATGCTATCGTGCCTGGAGATTTTCGTGTAACCGGCGTATGATGCGATGCTTTTCCAGCAGGATCAGGAGGCACCGCCAAGAAATATACCATTAGTCAATATTTGCGATCGGAGTACTGAAACAATGCATATTAAAAAAGTGGTCGACGACATCTACCGTCTTTCCGTCAATATCGAAGATCCGAACTATCTGTTTGAAGGCATCTGGCCGATTCCCCACGGTATTTCCATCAACGGCTATCTGATCAAAGGGGAAAAGAACGTCATTATCGATCTGACCCAGAATATTTTCGGCTTTCCCCAGGAAATAACGCGGCAGATGGAAGGGGTGACGCTGGCCATCGAGGACATTGACATCATTGTCATGAATCACATGGAGCCCGACCATTCCGGCTGGCTGCGCGAATTTTGCGCCAAAAACAGCAAGGCGGTCATCTACTGCACTAAAAAGGCGGTTCCCCTGCTGGAGGCCTTTGCCGGAGTGCCGCCCGAGCGGGCCATTGCCATTACCGACGGCATGGTACTGGAGGTCGGCGACTATGAGCTCCAGTTCTTCGACACCCCCAATATCCACTGGCCCGAGACCATGATGACCTACGAGTGTAAGCGCAAGATTCTTTTTTCCTGCGACGCGTTCGGCTCGTATGGCCGCATCGACGAGGATGCGATTTTCGACGATCAGATCTCCCAGGAAAAACATCAGTTCTTTGAGCAGGAGGCCTTGCGCTACTACGCCAACATCGTCGCCACCTTCTCCGCCTTTGTCCTCAAGGGCCTGGAGAAATTGAAAGGCCTGGAGGTGCGGGTGATCTGCCCCTCCCACGGCATTATCTGGCGTGACAATCCCGCGATGATCATCGACCATTACAAGCGGTACGCCGAATACAGCAAGGGCCCGGCGGAACGCGAAGTGACCGTGGTTTGGAGCAGCATGTACGGCCACACCAAGCAGGTGTTGAACACGGTGGTTGAGATCCTGCGCAAACGGAACATCCCGGTGCATGTGTTCCAGGTGCCCGGCGACGGGATCGGCCACATCCTGGCCAGTGCGTGGAAATCCGCCGGCCTGATCTTCGGCATGCCCACCTACGAGTACAAGATGTTTCCCCCCATGGCCCACGTCATCGAGGAATTGATGGTGAAAAAGGTCACCAACAAGAAGGTATTCCGTTTCGGTTCCTTCGGTTGGGTGGGCGGCGCGCAGAAGGATTTCGAGGCCAAGACCGAGAAGTCCGGCTGGGACATCCTCGGCCATTATGAATGGCAGGGCACTCCCACCGCGGCGGACCAAATTGCCATGCAACAGGCCCTTGAAGCCTACTGCGACGCAGTGATAGATTTCACCAAGTAAGATTCACCCCATCTCCACAACCGGCTCCTCAAGGGCCGGTTGTGGATGGTCCGACCATGCTTCGCGGGAGATGTCCCTAGGCCCGCAACGGCATGGCGAAATGCCAAAGCCCCATCCCTGCACCAACAGGGATGGGGCTTTGTTTGTTGTCTGGCCAAGAACTGTGGATGGCTCCGGCTATGACACAAACTTTTTAATCTCAAGCTCTTTCATTACTTTGTAGTGCTTGTCGTTTCCTGTGAGCATGGGAAGGCCACGCGCGATTGCCGTGGCTCCAATCAGAGCGTCTGCCAGTTGCATGGAATGGCTGAGGAAATGTTGTTCGACGTAGAACATGGCTTTAGCGGAAATTTCTTCAGAGACATACAGGATTTGTGCATTCCATCCATGGAGTGCTTTACGGAGGTGGTTGAGCTCTTTTTTGTTTCTCAATCCCTGAACGAGTTCCATATAGGTAACTACCGAGATGAAGAAATTGTCTACATTCTCAATGACTTGATATGCTTTTTCATTGCCGCGCATATACCAAATGAGAACGTCAGTATCGATGAGCATTAGAATCTTCCTTTACGCAGATTTCTTACATACTCATCCACATTCTGGACTGTGTCGTTATCTTTCCATATTCCGAACAATGCATTTTTTCCCGTTTGCTTTTTTGTCTCCTGGTAGGGAACAAGTTTGGCGCACGGTTTTCCGCGAAAAGTGATAACAACTTCCTCTCCTCTGTTCACTGAATCGATGAGTTCTTTTGAGCGAAATCTCAGGTCTTTTGCAGTTGCCTTCATGGTAGCCCTCTCGCGATCTAAGTTTATATTTTGAAGTGTAAACTTGGCAAGGTGCTTAGTCAATCATGTTTTCTTGAAGTAAGTTGATTTTCTGCTGGCGAACGGTGAAATAACTGGCCGACGTGAGAGTTGACCACCTTTAAAAAACACGGTTATTCCGGCTCGATTTATTGATTTGGTAGCATTTGAAGAGCTACAATAATTTATTGAAATCAATTGTATATCCAGCGTCTTTCATTTCTTTGGCAATATCAACTTGCCAATCTTTATCTGAAATATATACCATACCGCTTATGTCACTTGGAAGTTCGACATTTCCAGCTACTAACGGAACTACATTTTCTCTTCCTATTTTCCCCATTAAGTAACCGTGTTCAAAAATAACATTCTGGCGTGCTCTGGATTTTAGTTCTCCATTTCCTGCATCGGATTTTACATTTCCTAAATCGTCAGGAGTGTAGAGAACGATAGCAAAACCAACATTAGAATATTTCTCGATTTTTTCTATTATGGTTCTGCCTCTACTAGCTTGCTCATGTAGAATTATTGCATTTAACCCAAGTTTTTCTAAAAATCGTGCAGTTCGCTCTTTCGTTTCCCCATCATGACCATGTACTATAAATACGCTACTTAGATCTCTTTCATAAGTATATAGAGGAATTTGACTTGGTGATTCGTTTTCTGATTCTGAAAAATCGTACTCATCATTCTCTATATCTATAATTAGAGAATCTATATACGAAACCATTGTTTCACCATCCTCTCTCCAGAAACGCTGTGCATCCGTTTCGCCAGGATGCACTGAATAAATAAAGTGGGATAATTTGCTGTTAAGGGTTGACACCTCTCCTGGAAGATGATCGTTCAAAAATTGAGTAAATCTTCTTCTCCAAGTGCTAAAGCGATCATTGCCGAATTTTCCTCCTCTCTGTTCGTACGCGTTGATCACTTCTCCACGCAAACGCTCACGAAATGAGTTTAAACCCTCTAAAGTTTCTTGTTTTTTCATATGCTTCCTTCTTTAAGACTAACAGTCTCGTTTGGACAAGGTTTGTTGCTCATAAATAACCCACAGCCGTAATTCACAAAAAAGGGTCAAATCGACAAGTTGCCACGAAATCAACGCACGTAGCCCGGATGGAGTCTAAGCGGAATCCGGGAACCGTTTCGAGCACCCCCCGGATTCCGTTGCACTCCATCCAGGCTACGCCAAACTGATCATTGGCAGGACCGGTAAGGTGGGCAAGCCGCTGTATCGTTTGGCCACAGGTTCCATTGTTGGCGGTGGGCACGGTGCGGCTGTGCCGACTCTGCCCTATAAAGGGCGCGCCGCCGCTTACCCATTGAGGGTGAATTTCCAGGCGCAAAACCATCCGTCCGGATGGGCATCGGGCGGACAGCCGACACATTCGGTGGTGATGCGGGAATCGATGGTCTGGGCAAAGGTGGGATATTCCACCATGCCGGCGGATTTGCAGGGATAATCGGCCAGCCCCTTGCGTTTGCGCGCCGCCTGGACGCGGCAGTTGTTCATGTAGAAGATGATGCAGTTATCGTCGACCTCTTCAATCGACTGTTCGTTGATAAAGGCGTACATGCGCAGGGCCAGGGCCTGTTTCAAGGCCGGGATGCCGCCATCATCAGGCAAGTCGAGCAGTTTCTTGATCCGGGCCGCTTCGAAGGGCGAGAAACGGGTCCAGCAGGTGTCGTTGCACCGCTTGGCGTCGCCCATGCCGAACCGTTTTTCCACCGCCTGAAACCAGATGCCGTCATTGGCCAGCCAGTTGATGCTCAGTTTTTCGATCAGATCGATCAACACTTCCCGGGGCAGGGTGTTCAAGACGGCGGGGATGCCGCCCTCGGTCGGGAAATCGAGCGTTTTACCCAGGCGGTCCATCTGATTGCCCAGGCTCGCCGCCCAGACATCATCTTCCACCGTCAGGGCTTTTTCCAGGCCGACCTGGTGGGCCACCTCGGCGAACCAGGCGCCGTAATGGACCACAATCCGCCGGAAACCGTCCATTGCAATCCGGACCAGCATCTCCTGGTCAGCCTGCGCAATCATCTCCTTGCCACTGCTCATGTCGTTCCTCCTTGGTTGAGTGCGTTTCTTGCCATCGCCAATGTAGTCGAAAAACCATACAGGATTTGACGGGGGAGCGCATCCGCATCCTGTGCCTCCTTATCAAGTCACCCCCTTGGTGGGGGCAACGGGCCCCGCCGTGGAGGCCGAGGAGGCAAACCTAATGCTGGCGCACCGGTCGCTCGCTTTTGCTGACCCCGCTCTTCTTCGCCACTCGGTAATGGAGCGTTTCCGCGGGTGAAAAGAGTTTTTGTCCAGGATCGTGCCCAGATGATCCTTGACGCTTCCAATCTTTTGCACCAATGTCCGGCACAATCTTCCTTGGACGCATCAAGAGACGCAGCAAGAATAATGGGCAGCGACTGCCCCGGGAGCAATTCCATGCACGACAGCAATGAGCCAGCGCCAGCAGCGGACACCAAGCAACCTCTAGGCTGGTTGAACCGCACCGTGGTTGGTGCCGGCATCACCAGCGCTCTGGGCGATTTTTGCTATGAAACCACCACGGTGATTCTGCCTGGATTCCTTGCCGTTCTCGGCCTGCCGGCGGCAGTGCTGGGGACCATCGAGGGGATTGCCGATGCCGTGGCAAGTTTCACCAAGATGCTCTCCGGCTACATTGCCGACAAGCTTGGCCATCGCAAGCTGCTGGTCATCATCGGCTATGCCCTGACCCCTGTCGGACAGATGCTGATCGCCCTGGCTGCCGGCTGGCCCTTGATTCTGTCTGGCCGGCTGGTCTCCTGGTTTGGCAAGGGATTGCGCGGCCCGCTGCGCGATGCGATTGTCATCCAGGCCGTGAGTCCTGCCACGCGCGGGCGAGCCTTTGGCTTTCACCGGGCCACGGACTCTATTGGCGCCGTTCTCGGACCGCTGCTGGGCGTCGCCCTGCTGGGGTGGGTGCAGGGCTGGGATGGACACGACACCTCTTTTCCCTTTCGCGTTGTGCTCTGGCTCTCGGTCATCCCCGGTCTGCTTGCGGTCCTGGCCTTTTTCATCATGGTGCAGGACCCGGAGCATTCGCCCAATCCGGCGCTCAAATTCTTCCATTCCCTGCGCGGCCTGCCGCTGCGTTTCAAGCGCTACCTCGCCGCTGTCGGCATTTTTGGCATAGGTGACTTTTCGCACAGTCTCCTCATCCTTGCCGCCACCCAGTTGCTGACCGCTTCCTTGGGCGTTCTCCAGGCGGCACAGGTGGCCGGGTTGCTCTATGTCGGGCGCAATGTGGTCCAGGTGGCGGTTTCCTTTCCCATCGGCGTGCTGGCCGACCGTTATGGGCATCGGCCCGTGCTGCTCGCCGGCTACATGCTGGGTGTCCTGACCGCTCTGTTGACCGCCGGTGCTTTTTTATTCCATGTTGAGAGCGTGGCCCTGCTGGGCGTCCTGTTCTTCGTCGCCGGACTGTACGTCGCCGTGCAGGAAGCCCTGGAATCGACCGTGACCGCTGAAATGGTGCAAGCAGACATGCTGGCGACCAGTATCGGTGCGCTGGGCACGGTCAACGGGACGGCAAAATTCGTGTCCAGTACCCTGGTCGGGGTGCTGTGGACCGCTGTGTCGCCGGTATTCAGCTTTGGCGTGGCCGCCATGCTTATGGTTGCCGGTACAGTTGTCTTGCAAAAAGTGGATGGAAAAGAGTAAATTATTCGTTGTTTTGCAAATGTTCTCCAACACTACGCTAGGGAGGTTAGGATGTATTCTTCAGAAGTTGACAGGATGACTTGTGTGGCCAAAGGGCCGAATCACGGTCCTGCGCCCATACCCCAGGAAGGCCGGTGGACCCAGGCCAAAGAGATCAAGGATATCGCCGGGCTGACCCATGGCGTCGGCTGGTGCGCTCCGCAGCAGGGAGCCTGCAAGCTGACCTTGAACGTCAAGGAAGGCATTATCGAGGAGGCCCTGGTCGAGGTGATCGGCTGTTCCGGCATGACCCATTCGGCGGCCATGGCGGCGGAAATCCTGCCCGGCAAAACCATTCTCGAAGCCTTGAACACCGACCTGGTCTGCGACGCGATCAACACCGCCATGCGGGAGCTGTTTCTCCAGATCGTCTATGGCCGGTCCCAGACCGCCTTTTCCGAGGACGGCTTGCCCATCGGCGCCGGGCTGGAGGATCTGGGCAAGGGGTTGCGCAGCCAGGTGGGCACCATGTACGGCACCAAGGCCAAGGGCGTTCGCTATCTCGACATGGCGGAAGGCTATGTGACCAAGCAAGCTCTCGATGAGAACGATGAAGTAATCGGTTACGAATTCGTCCATCTCGGCAAGATGATGGAGATGATCCACAAGGGCACGAGCGCCAATGACGCGCTGGTCAAGGCAACCTCAAGTTACGGCCGCTTTGCCGAGGCGGTTCGGACCATCAACCCGCGGCACGAGTGAGGAGGCGGATCATGGCGCTTTTTGAAGGATACGAACGCAGAATCGAGAAAATTAATGGAGTCCTCAAGCAGCACGGCTTTGCTTCCCTGGAAGAGGCAAAAGCTCTCTGCGAGGCCAAGGGGGTTGATGTTCATGGCATTGTTCGGGGGGTGCAGCCGATCTGTTTTGAAAATGCTTGCTGGGCCTACGCCCTCGGCGCCGCCATTGCCTTGAAAAAGGGCGAGGTCAAGGCCGTGGAGATCGCCCGGACCCTGGGAGAAGGACTTCAGGCCTTTTGTATACCCGGATCGGTTGCCGAGGATCGCAAGGTGGGCATCGGCCATGGTAATCTGGCCTCCATGCTCCTTTCAGAAAAAACCAAATGCTTCGCCTTTCTCGCCGGGCATGAGTCCTTCGCCGCCGCCGAGGGCGCGATCGGGCTGGCCCGGTCAGCCAACAAGGCCCGCACAGAGCCGCTGCGGGTCATCCTCAACGGCCTGGGCAAGGATGCGGCCCAGATCATCTCCCGGATCAATGGGTTCACCTATGTGCAGACCCAATTCGATTACCATGCCGGCACCCTGGCCATTGTCCGCGAGATCGCCTATTCCCAGGGGGAACGGGGCAAGGTGCGCTGTTTCGGCGCCGACGATGTCCGCGAAGGGGTGGCGATCAACCATCACGAGGGCGTGGATGTGTCGATCACCGGCAACTCCACCAATCCGACCCGTTTTCAGCATCCGGTGGCCGGGACCTACAAGAAAGAGTGCCTGGAACAGGGGAAGAAATATTTCTCCGTTGCCTCCGGGGGCGGCACCGGCCGTACCCTGCATCCCGACAACATGGCCGCCGGGCCAGCTTCCTACGGCATGACCGATACCCTGGGGCGGATGCATTCCGACGCCCAGTTTGCCGGATCTTCCTCTGTGCCGGCGCATGTGGAGATGATGGGCTTCATCGGCATGGGCAACAATCCCATGGTGGGAGCCTCCGTCGCGGTGGCGGTGGCCCTGGCGCAAGCCTTACAGTGATGGCATGCTGACGATGCAAGCGCAATGAGATGCGATGGGTTTACTCAACGTGCTGTGTGCGTACAGCTGATGACTCCTACTTCTTCACTTTGAAGGGTAGGAGTTTTTTCTTGTGAGGAGAAGGGTCCGTGCCGGGAGCTGGGACAGCCTTTTTCCGGGGCGGTACAGGGACGTGACAGACAGGTCGTGTGGTGGCAAACCCTTGGGGACGAGCAGGAGGCAAGCCGGGCGAACCGTTTTTTGACCAATGCAGGAAGTGGCAGGAGCATGTTCATGGAGTACAAGTGGTTGTTGGTGATGGTGGGCGGCAGCCTGGGAGCGGCGAGCCGTTATGGCATTGGCTTGTTGACTGCCCGGCTTTGGGGTACCAATTTTCCCTATGGCACGATGGTGGTCAATTTGGCGGGATGCTTCGTTATCGGGCTGCTGTTTGCCCTGGCGGATCGCTCCCGGTTGTTGACCCCTGATGTGCGGCTCTTGCTCATTACCGGCTACCTGGGCGCCCTGACCACCTTTTCCTCTTTTTCCCTGGAAACCGTTAATGCCGGCCGTGCCGGCCTCACTGTGCAGTCGGTGACCAATATCCTGATCAACAATCTGGGCGGGTTGTCTCTGACCTATGCAGGATTGCGATTAGGCGGACTGAGATAGGGGGGACAATGCTGAACTACCAAGCGATTGAAATATTCACCAACGAGGATGCCCGGTACCGGAACAAGGCGGTCGCCGATGCGGTCATCGAATATATCCGGGGGTTAAAGATCGCGGCGCGCTGCATTGTCACCCGCGGCATTGCCGGATGTTATGAAAGCGGCGAAGCTGCCACCGGAAGGTTGGAAATCCTTTCCTACAACCTGCCGATCCGCATTTACATCGTGCTGCCGGCCGCGGCAACCGAAGAGGTGCTGGCCGGTCTGGACCAGCTGGTCGGCAGCGGCATTGTCGCTCTCCACGACCTCAAGGTGATCAGTCATAAGACCGCCAACACCTTTTTTCCGCGTCAGCTGACGGTGCGCGATGTGATGACGGCTGAACCGAAAAGCGTCACTGCCGAAGACCCGGTCAGCGATGCCGCCCGTTTGCTTCTTTCCTCTATTTTTACCGGACTGCCGGTGGTGGACCGCAAGGGGCGTCCCGTGGGGGTGATCACTCAGGGCGATCTGATCGGCAGGGGTGGTTTGCCCTTGCGCCTCGGCCTGCTGGCGAAGGCCGGACAGGGGAACCTCGAAGTAATCATGGGCGCACTGGCTCAAAAGCGCGTGGCCGAAATCATGACCACGCCGGCGGTCACCATCCCTGAGGATCAGCCGTTGACCGAAGCCGTCGATCTCATGCTGGCAAAGGGTCTGAAGCGTCTGCCGGTGGTGGATAAAGGCGGCCGGCTTGCCGGAATGCTGTCGCGTCTGGATATTTTTAAAACCGTGATGCGTGAAGCGCCCGACTGGAACGCTTTCCGGGCTCAGGACATTGAAGTGAAGAATTTGCGGATTGTGGGCGATATTGTCCGCCGCGATACCCACACCGTCCTTGCCGACACCACCATCGACCAGGTAATCCGGATGATCGACGGCAACGACATCCAACGGGTGGCGGTGGTCAGCGCCGAAGGCAAATTGCTTGGGATCATCTCCGATAGCGATCTGCTGTACTATTTCAAGCCGGACCAGGAAGGGATGCGCTATCTGTTCTCGGCAATGGCGCAAGCCTTTCGCAAGGTCACGGCGCCGGACCTTGGGCAGCGCCTGGCGCGGACCCACGCCAGCGAGGTCATGCGCACCGATCTGCCCGCCATCCGGGAAGGGGCGCTGATCGAGGAGGCCATCCGGCTGATGACCGAACAACGGCTCAAGCGCTTGCCGGTGGTCGACGACCACGGCTGCTTCAAGGGGATGATCAGCCGGGATTCCCTGCTCCGCACCGGTTTTGGCCGCATGCCTGCGGACAAGCCATGATCTGGTATTATTTTTGAGACATGCTTGTTTAACCTTTTGACCGCATGGGAGAAGAGCCCGGGATTCCCCACATGCGTTCGGCATGACCCAGCAGGGCATGTGACCGCGAAAAGTGGAACTACCGGAAAGGACAGTATGCAGGATATGCGAACGACAAGACCGATGCGCCCCACTTCCGCGATAAGAGGCGGACATCATCCTGGTCCCGGCCCGGCAAAGTCGGCAACTGTCCGGTTAGGGCTTGTCCTGCTGCTGGCGGTTTCGCTGCTGACCGGTTGCGCCGGGCGTTCAACAAGTCTCGTGCAGGAGCAGCAAACCGTTGTCGCCAAGGCAGGGGCAAACGCACCGCTGGTGCAGGCCATGGCCCCTGCTTTTATCCTGCAGAAGGTGCAGGAGCGCCATAACCGGATAGGCCGGGTGCAGGCCGCCGGGAGCAAAGAGGCGGCGACCGTCTCGGTCGACCCGGAGGTCGCGGTGATCTATGCCGCTTCCCGCTCGTTTGCCACCGCAAAGGGAACCTATACCAACCTCATCTACCGCATTCATTTTCCGGAACTGCCCTTCAGCCTGATTCCCTTCCATTTCGGCGCTGGCAAGCATGTCGGGCTGCTGGTGCTCCTTACCCTGGACGCGGACCATCGGGTGCTGCTGGTCACCACGGCCCAAACCTGCGGCTGCTATGCGGTGAGCATCCCCACTCAGGCGTTGCCAGCCTCCTGGTATCCCGACGATTGGCCGGCCGCGCCGGTGGCGGTGTTCGGCGAACGGCTGCCGTCCCAATTGCCGCCAATCGGCGAAAACGACGTCCTCCAGGTGGTGGTCCGGCCGGACGTCCACCGGGTCATGGCGTTGGAGGTTGTGCCCCAGTCAACGCTTGGGGCCGGAACGGTTCGCCAGGCCGAGGTCCTTGCGCTGGACGCCCTGAAACAGCTGCCCTTGGATGACGGCAGCGTCACCAGTTTCTACTACAGCGGCTGGCCGCTGGCCGGGCACGTCAAGGGGGCGATCAAGCCCTGGGAGTCGCTGTTGCTTAGCCTGGTCAGTCTGGATTTTTTCATTGGCATGGATAAGGAATACGGGGAGACAGCGGTAAGCGGCAATCCCTTTTACACCAGCTTGAAACCTTGGAATAGGAGCACCTCGGATATGAACGATTTTGCTGCCTACCTGCGCTTCAACGGGTGGAAATTATGAGTACCGCTCGAGCCGGACTGCGGGCTTTGGCGGCATGGGGCGCCGGTTTGTGTGTCTTGATATTGTTGGTCCTGGTGCTGCCGTGCGCGGTCCGCGCCGCCGGGGCCGTCTTTCTCGATGAGCGGTTCGAATCCCTGGACCGCTGGCAGCCCCTCACCTTTCCCAAGATCGCCCGGCATTCGACCTACACCGCCGTCCGTTGCGAAACGGGTTCGTGCCTGCTGATGGAGAGCAATAATTCGGCCTCGGCCCTGGTGTTGAAACAGCCGTTCAATGTGTATGCCTATCCCAGGCTGAGCTGGCGCTGGAAGGTGAGCAATGTCTACCGCAAGGGCGACAGCCGCACCAGGGAGGGCGACGATTATCCCGCCCGTCTCTACGTCATGTTCACCTATGATCCGGACCGGGCCTCGCTGAGCAAAAAACTCCAGTATCAGCTGGCCAAGACGGTCTACGGCCAATATCCGCCGGACAGCTCCATCAGCTACATCTGGGATAATCAGGTCACCGGCAAGCCGTTCATCGTCAATGCCTACACCAGCGAGGCCAGGATGATTGCGGTCAGCGCCGGTTCCGCCGCAGTCAACACCTGGCAGGAGTACACTGTGGATGTCGTTCGGGACTATCGTCTGGCCTTCGGCCAGGACCCGCCTCCCCTGGCCAGCTTGGCGGTGATGAGCGATTCCGATAATACCCGTGAGTCGGCCAGGGCCTGGATTCAGTATATCCGCCTCGAAGGCTCGCCGTAACGGCGGCGCTTGCTCTCACCGCCCCTCTTGTGTAAAATGGGCGCCGGCATCGTGCCAGGAGTACTGCGCTCCAGGTGTACGGGGCATGATTTTTTTTCAAGGATACAAGAAAATGAAAGTAAAACTCCTGTTGTCTCTGTTCGGATTGCTCGTCCTGACCGCCGCTCCCGTACCGGCCGGAGCCGTGCAGAACGAGGGCGCCTCGCTCTACGGCCGCACCCTGCTCGAACAGATCAACCTCTACCGCCAGGACAACGGCTTGAATCCGCTGCGGTTCGATGCCCGGCTGATCCACCTGGCCAAGACCCACAGTTTTGCCATGTCCCAGCAGAAGATGGTGAGCCACCGCAATTTCAACGAGCGTTTCGAGCGTTCCGGCAGCCGGCTCTGCGTTGAAAACGTCGGCTGGAACTACAGCACTCCGCTCAAGCAGTTCGATGCCTGGCGGCAGTCGAGCGGCCATGATCAGAATATGCTGCATGAGGGGATCGCCAAGGCCGGGATTGCCGAGATCGGCAACTATGTCACTTTTTTCGCCTGTAAATAGTCAGATAGCTCGCCTTGCCTTGCCGGGAATCCGTGAACCCGCGCAATTTGCCTCTATCTTTTTTCCAGGGAATTCGATATAAACACCCCTGCGCACCGGTCGGACCGGGTGCCGTCTATCTGGAGGAAACGGGTGCGAATCCCGTGCTGTCCCGCAACTGTGATTTCGCGATGAGCGGAAGAGCCAGACACTCCTCTTGAACGTGGGTCTTCGTGGAATGAGACACCAGCGCCGCGCAAACGGCTCTCGACTCCTCCCCTGAAGAACCACTCCGTTGGTTCACCATGTCGCGGCATCTCTGAGAGAGGCGCGGCAGTTACTCCTTGGTGCTGTGCATGGGTCGCATTGTTCTTGTCACCGGTGGGGCCAGAAGCGGTAAAAGCAGCTTCGCCGAACAGCTGATTGCCGGTATCGGTGCGGATATCGCCTATATTGCCACGGCCCAGTCCCTGGACGAGGAGATGGCGGACCGCATCGCCAAGCACCGCCTCCAACGGCCATCCTCCTGGCGGACCATTGAGGCGCCAACCCGGCCTTCGGCGGTGATTGCCAGCGAAGGCCATGCATTTTCCGCCATTCTCCTGGATTGTCTGACCGTGTTGATGAGCAACCGGATGCTTGCCCATTCCATGGATTGGGACCAGCCGACCGTGGCGCAGTTGAACGCGGCCGAGGCGGATGTGATGGCTGAGATCGAGGCCATTATCGCCGCTGTCGCCGAGAGCCCGGCGGATCTGGTCGCCGTCACCAACGAGGTCGGCTACGGCATCGTGCCGATTGCACCGCTGGCCCGTTTCTTCCGCGATTGCGCCGGTCGAGTCAACCAGCGGATGGCCGCCGCCGCCAACGAAGTCTACCTGGTGGTCTCCGGCATTCCCATGCGGATCAAGGGAGCGTAAGGGCGTCGCGATGAAGGCGCTCATTCTCATGATTCAGTTCATGACCCGGTATCCGATACCGGTGGCGGTCGAATTCACTGCCGAGCGGTTTGTCCAGGGGATGAAGTGGATGCCGCTAGTCGGTCTGCTGGCCGCCCTGCCCGCCGCCGCCGGATTTGTGCTGGCCGATTGGCTGCTCGGACGGGAAGTGGCGGCCATCGTCGCGGTGATTGGGTTGATCACCGTCACCGGCGGCCTTCATCTCGACGGGATCGCTGACACCGCCGACGGCCTGTTTTGCTACCGTTCCCGCGAGCGGATGCTGGAAATCATGCGCGACTCCACCCTGGGCACCAACGGGGTGATCGCGGTGGTGCTGACCATTCTTCTTAAATATATTTTTTTGCAGACGCTCCCGGCTGACAGCGGCGTTCTCGCCGTGCTGATCGCGCCGGTGCTCGGCCGCACGGCCCTGACCTGGCACTCGGCGGTGGCCCGCTATGCCCGCGAGGAGCGGGGCATCGGCGATTATGTCAATCAGACCGGCCTTGCCCAGGCGGCGGCGGCCACCCTGTTGTCCCTGTTCCTGGTGACCGGGATCCTTGTCCTGGGCGGGGTGCAACCGTCTTTGATCCCTCTGGTGGCCCTGGTGCTTCACCTGCCGCCGATCGGGCTGGCGGTGCTGTTTGCCGCCTATCTGCAATGGCGGCTGGGCGGCATCACCGGCGACACCATCGGCGCCAGCATTGAGCTGGCGGAAATCCTCACCTTTCTTGTCTTTCTTCTTGTCTGGAAATTTTTGTTATGAACACGACCAAATTGTATCTCATTCGCCACGGCGAAACCGAACAGAATAAAACCGGCGTCCTCATGGGCAGCACCGACACCCCCCTCAACGATCATGGCCGCCTGCAGGCGGCCTCCCTCGGTGAGCGGCTCAACGCTCTCGAAGTGGATACCATTTTTTCCAGCCCCCTCTCACGGGCGGTGGAGACCGCTTCGTTGGTTTTTGGTGAGGAGGCGCAGATCATCACCGACTCCAGCCTTCAGGAGTTTCATTTTGGCGAGTGGGAGGGCATGCATTTTTCCGAGATCGCCAAGCAGTATCCGGAGATCTGGCAGCTGTGGCTGACCGACTGGGAACAAACCCATATCCCCGGCGGCGAGGCTTTCCCGGCCTTCAAGCACCGGGTGATCAGCGTGGTTGAGGAGATTGTCCGCTATCATCCCGGCAAGCGGGTGGCAGTGGTTTCGCACGGCGGCTGTATCCGGTCGCTGTTGGCGCATTTTTTCTGCGAGTCGGTCTCCAAGGGCTACTGGAAGTTCAAGGTTGATAACGCCACCTTAAGCGAAATCGAATTCATGGGCGAACTGCCCATTCTCATCCGTTTCAACTACAGGTAAGAACAGTATGCACTTGCTCAAACAGACCCTGGATGCCATCAGGCCCACCGATCGGCTGGTCATGGCCGCCGCCCAGAAGGAGATCGATTATTGTCTCAAACCGCCGGGCAGCCTCGGCAAATTGGAGGACATCGCCCGCCAGATAGCCGGGATCACCGGCAAGGTGCATAACACCATCACCAAGAAGGCGATTGTGGTGATGATGGCCGACAACGGCGTCTGTGCCGAGGGGATTGCCATGTATCCCCAGGACATCACCCGTATTGGCGCCGACTTCGTCACCTCCGGCCGCATGGGAGTCAACTTTCTCGCCAACTATGCAGGGGCGGATATCATTGCCGTTGATATCGGCATTCAGGTTGATGTCGATCTGCCCAAGGTGCTCAACCGTAAGATCCGCTACGGTACCGCTAATTTTCTCAAGGAACCGGCGATGAGCCGGGAAGAGGCGATTCGCGCGGTCGAGGTGGGAATCGAGGTGACCAATGCGGCCATCGATCAGGGGTACGATCTAATGGGCACCGGCGAGATCGGGATCGGCAACACCACCGCGAGCAGCGCCGTGCTGTATGCCCTCACCGGGGCTCCTATCGACCGGGTGGTCGGCCGGGGCGCGGGGTTGACCGATGAAGCCTTTGCCCGCAAAAAAGAGGTGGTCCAGCAGGCGGTGCACTTGCATCATCCGGACCCCGATGATGCCCTTGATGTACTCTCCAAGGTGGGCAGCCTCGATATTGCCGGCATGGCCGGAACCTACCTGGCCTGCGCCGCCCGCCGGGTGCCCGTGCTGACCGACGGCCTGATCTCCAACGTTGCCGCCCTGGTGGCCATGCGGCTTGCGCCCGAGGCCGTCGAGTATATGATTCCTTCGCACATCTCTTTTGAGCCCGGCGCCAAACTGCTCAAGGAAATCACCGGCCTGGAACCCATGATCGACATGAACATGCGCCTGGGCGAGGGCACCGGCTGCGCCCTGGTGTTCAGCATTATCGAGGCGGCACTCCGGATGATCGAGGAAATGGGCACCTTTGCCGCTATCGGGAAATCACGCGATGAAATTGGGGACCACATCATGGCTTACCGGGGAAAATTTCCTCGATAACGCCCGGCTGGTCGAGGGGCGGGTCGATTTTGTCGAACTGCTGGTCTATACCTGGGACCGGGCAATGCGCGCCAAGGTCGGCTCCTGGCTCGACGGCCTGGCGGCCTTGGACCTCGAATACACGGTCCACCTGCCCACCGACGAGGTGGCGGGGGCCCTTGCCGCGGCCCAATTTTTCATCGAGAGCGGTTTTCCCCTGCTCAACATGACCCTGCATCCCCTGCGCGGCTGGCGGGAGATGGAGTGGCCGGGGATGGTGGCCATGGAAAACCTGATCGACCGGATCGAGTTCCACCCCCGCTTCACCTTTGACCTCACCCACAGCCTTCTGGGCATAGCCTTGCCAAGCCATTTCCATCCCCACATTGTTGAACTGCACCTCTCCGGCACCGACGGGCAGGCCGATCATCTGCCGCTCGACGAGGCCACCCTGGGCCGGGCGATGCCTTATCTCAACGAAAACAGACTGGTCTGCTGTGAGATTTTCGATCTGGAGGAGGCCCTGCGGGCCGTCGACAGGGTGCGGGCCGTGCAGTCTCTGTCAGGGTGAGGGAGCGGCAGGATGCAGGTGTTCATGGAAAAAGGCGGGTGCCAGCCGGTCGATCAGGCAGCTGGTCCGCCAGGGCAGGTGGCCTTCGATAAAACCGACATGGCCGCCGTGGGGTTGGATCGCCAGCCGCACCCCCGGCCCCACCTGATCGGGCAGGGGAACATTGCGCGGGTACATGAAGGGATCATCCAGGCTGTGGAGGATCAGGGTCGGCACGGTGATATCTTTGAGATAACCCAGCGAGCTGCACCGGGCGTAATAGTCGTCGGCCCCGGCAAACCCGTTGAGCGGCGCGGTCACCCACTGGTCATATTCCCACAGGGTGCGGATCCGGTCAAGATCGACCCGCAGCGGTGACGGCCGGCTCGCAAATTTCAACCGGTAGGACCGTTTCAGCCGGGTGATGAGGTAGTGCTGATAGATTCTCGAGCCCCCTTGTTCCAGTCTTCGGGCCGCATCGGCCAGGACGAAGGGTACCGAAACGGCCACCGCTGCCCGCAACAGGGCGGATGAACCGGCGGTGCCCAGGTAGCGGAGCAGGAGGTTGCCCCCCAGGGAAAAGCCGATGGCTCCTGCCACCGGCCGGCCGCTAGATCGGAGCAGCGTCAAGACCTCGGCCAGATCTTCGATGGCCCCGGAATGGTAGCTGCGGGCCAGCCGGTTGGGCTCGCCGCTGCAGCCGCGCAGATACATGAACACCGGCTGCAATCCGGCCCGGAGCAGTGCGGCCATGACCGGCAGGGCATAGTGGGAGCGCAGGGTGCCTTCCAGACCGTGGAGAAGCAGGATCACCGGGCCGTTGCCGCCTGTGGCCCAGGCCAGATCGATGAAATCCCCGTCGGCCAGCTCGAGCCGCTCGCGCTGCATGGGCAGGTCTGGCAGTGGCCGGAACAGCTTGGGCCACAGGGTCTGCAGGTGCGGATTGCGCAGCCAGCAGGGCGGGGTAAAGGGGGGCTGGGGCATGAGGATTTCGCGAGAGGTGCTGGTTGAGCAGGCTACAAAAAAAGCAGCGGCCCTATCAGGGCCTGGGGGCTGCTTTTTTGGCGTCACCAACCGGTTCCTTCACTACCCGCCTGAGGATGCAGGAGGATGTGATGGCCAATTTTTCTATTCGCTGAACAGGTGGTAGAAGATGTCGGACATATAGACCACGCCAACCAGCTTGCCCTCCTCCACCACCGAGATCCGGCGGAGGTTGTTTTTAATCATCCGGTCAAGGATCGATATCACCGGTTCAGCGGGCGGCACGCTCAACACGTTGTCGTTCATGATCTGCGCCACCTTCTTTTGCTTCACCGCTCGGACGAACTCGTCTACCTCACCTTTCCAGTTCACATCAGCGCCGTCGATGCCGTAATTGAGATAGGAGGGGCGGAGATGGTAAAGGATGTAGTACATGCTGATGGTGCCCACCAGGCCATGGACATCGTCGACCACCATCAGGCTCACGGTCTTGTGGCCGGTGGGCCGTACCTTGGCGTTGAGGATCTTTTTAATGGCCTTTTCGACGGGATCGTCCATGTGGATGGTATCGAAATTCTTGGTCATGATGTCTCGGGCAAACAGTTTCATGCATTCACTCCTTGACTGTGCTGATGGTGATGGACGCCATTGGTCAGGTGGGGCGGCCAGTTGAAAGTGGTTTTAAGCTCTCCGGCGGAATCTCCACCGGGTGCGGCATAGCTTAATCTCTTAGAACGCGGGACAGTAGCATGTTTTTTATTGAGTTTGCCAGGGTTATTGAGTTGTTCAGAACAATAAACAATTTTTCTGGAAAACGAATACGCGGAATCCGTTAGGCCGGAGCTGCACAATGTGCTATCAGGCCACTCCATCAGGCAGCCGACAGGGAAAAGTATTCCTTGGGCAAGTTGGGCGACGGCCTCGGTAATGCTACACTAACAATTTGACTTTAGCGGTAATTCGTGTAAGTAGAGGTGGAAAATCCTCGCCAGGAGTATCATTCCCTCAACGGTTTCTTGGGGTTCAGAATAATATTTTCGCTGTAAGGAGGTCGCAATTGTTTGGGTTAGAAGCTATCGCGCACAACAATGGGTGGACCATAGCCGTAACCGGCGCCGGCATCGTCTTTACCGGCTTGGCCACTCTTTCTTTCGTCATTTCCCAGTTGCATAAAGTTGTCTCTCTCCTTGATCGGCCTCCGAAGGCAACCGTGGAAGTGGTTATCGAAGAAAAAATAGCGATCTGGGAGCCCCCCGATTGCCCCAATGATGCCGATCTAGCGGTCAAACTCTATCAACCCTTGATTGATGAATTGCCCCCGGAGTTTGATCTGGCCGATCTCTACATCCTGGCGAAAAAGTACCATCTACCCCATCCCCATCTGTCCATTCGTTGCCTCCAGGATGCGGGCAAACTGAAATCTCTGGGTGAAGGTATTTTTCGTTTTCATGCCTGATTGTTTCTGAAAATCGATTCTATTTGAGAGGGGAGAACAGAATCCATGGATCTTATTCTGCAATTTTTACACAACACCGGGTTTTTCCTGGCCGACTACCGCAACCTGATCATGATTGTGATCGGTTCGTTTTTCGTCTATCTGGCCATTCATAAAAATTACGAACCGCTGCTGCTGCTGCCCATCGGTTTTGGCGTTATCCTGGGCAACATCCCCTTTTTCAAGGGGTTTGGCATCGGTATCTACGAGGCCAACAGCGTCCTCCACTACCTCTATTTCGGGGTGACCAGCGGTGTCTATCCCTCGATCATCTTCCTCGGCCTTGGGGCGATGACTGATTTTTCCTTCCTCCTGGCCAATCCGAAATTGATGCTGTTGGGCGCCGCCGCCCAGATGGGCATCTTTTTCACCTACCTGTGTGCCTTGGCGCTGGGCTTTACCGCACCCGAGGCCTCGTCTATCGGCATCATCGGCGGCGCCGACGGCCCGACCTCGATCTTTCTCACCGCCAAACTGGCGCCGCATCTCATTGGCCCGATCGCTATTGCCGCCTATTCCTACATGGCGCTGATCCCGATCATTCAGCCGCCGATCATGTTGCTCTTGACCAGCAAGGAGGAACGGTTGATCCGCATGCCGAATATGCGTGAGGTTTCCCGAAAGGAAATCATCATTTTTCCCGTGGTCGGCATGGTGCTCTGCACCTTCCTTGCCCCGGCGTCGATTCCGCTGCTCGGGCCCTTTTTCTTCGGTAACATCCTTAAGGAAAGTGGCGTGGTCGACCGTCTGGCCAACACCGCCCGCACTGCCATCATCGATACCGCCACTATCCTGGTCGGTCTGACCGTGGGTGCATCCACTCAAGGCGATGTTTTTCTCAATGCCAAATCGGTGGGCATCTTCCTGCTCGGAGCTGTAGCCTTCAGCATCGCCACCGCCTCTGGGATTTTGTTCGCCAAATTCATGAACCTCTTCTTGAAGAATAAAATCAACCCTCTTCTCGGCGCGGCAGGGGTTTCAGCTGTTCCCGGTTCGGCCCGCGAGGTGCACATGATGGGGCAAAGAGAGGATCGGACCAATTTCCTGTTGATGCACGCCGTGGCCTGCAACTCCTCCGGAGTTATCGGCTCGGCGGTCTGCGCCGGTATTCTCTGGAGTTTCCTTATCGGATAGTTCCCGACGAGCTGGAATCGTGTACAGGCAGCCTGGAACGGGTGATCGGGAGCCATTCCCGGCCGCCCGTTTTTTTATGCATTGTGCAAATGACCGCCATAAAATTTAATGATTTGAAAATCGGGCAAGGCTCAAGTATTATTGTGCGTTTTGCCCGAGGCGCTGGGCTTGGGTGTTTGTCCGCCTCTTCCCGGCGCAATCGGCCATCAGCAACAGGACGCCGGCGAGGAAACCGTCCAGGGATTGGATGCTCCAACATTGGGAACCTGCCCTTGCTCATTTCTGAGCCAGGGTCCGCTTCCGCCACCAGGTGAGGACCATGGATACGCAATACAATGCCACTCTTGAGACCCTAGAACGACTGCGGGCGGAGTCCATTTCCGCCGGTGGAGAAGAAAAAAAGAACGATCAGCACCGCAAGGGAAAACTGACCGCCCGTGAGCGGCTCGACCTGCTGCTCGACGACGGCACCTTTGAAGAGTTCGACGTTCTCAAAGTCGGTCGCGGCGGCAGCCTGGGTGAGGAAAAGAGTTATCTCGGCGACGGCGTCATCACCGGGCACGGGTCCATCGATGGCCGCGAGGTCTTTGTCTTCAGCCAGGATTTCACCATTCTCGGCGGATCATTGGGCGAGGCGCATGCCCAGAAAATCTGCAAGGTCATGGATCTGGCGGTCAAGGTGGGCGCGCCGATCATTGGCCTCAACGACTCCGGCGGGGCACGCATTCAGGAGGGCATGGATGCCCTGGCCGCCTACGGCGAGATCTTTCATCGTAACGTCCGCGCCAGTGGCGTGGTGCCCCAGATCTCCTGCATCATGGGGCCTTGTGCCGGGGGTGCGGTTTACAGCCCCTCGATCACTGATTTTGTCTTCATGGTCGAAGACTCTTCGTACATGTTCGTCACCGGGCCCAGTGTGGTGAAGACCGTCACCCACCAGGATATCACCTCCGAGGATCTGGGTGGGGCCAGGGTGCATGCCCAGAAAAGCGGCGTGGCCCATTTCACGGTCCAAAACGATGTCCTGGCCCTACGCGAGGTGCGGCGGCTGATCAGCTACCTGCCCTCCAACAACCGCCTCAAATCACCGATTCTCAATCTCAGCGATGCCCCAGACCGTACCGATCCGGCCTTGGATTACCTCATTCCCGGTAATTCCAACCAGACCTACGACATGAACGTGCTCATCCTCAGCATCCTCGATGGCGCGGAGTTCATGGAGGTGCATGCCGGTTTTGCCCGCAACATCATCTGCGGTTTCGGCCGTCTCGGCGGCCAGACCGTGGGCCTGGTGGCCAATCAGCCCGCGGTGCTCGCCGGTGTCCTCGACAACGACGCCTCGTTCAAGGCCGGCCGCTTTGTCCGTTTCTGCGATTCATTCAACATCCCCCTGATCACCTTGGTGGACGTGCCCGGCTTCATGCCCGGCCCGGATCAGGAACACGGCGGCATCATCCGCCATGGCGCCAAGCTGCTCTACGCCTTCACCGAGGCCACGGTGCCGCGGATTTCGGTGATCATCCGCAAGGCCTACGGCGGCGCCTACCTGGTGATGAACTCCAAGCACATCCACTGCGACGTCAACTATGCCTGGCCGACCGCCGAGATCGCGGTCATGGGACCCAAGGGCGCGGCCGAGGTCATTCACCGCAAGGAGATCTACTCGGCGGAAGACCCGGAAGCCGTGCTCGCCGAGAAGATGGAAGAATACCGGCGCACCTTTGCCAATCCCTTTATCGCCGCCCAGCGCGGCTATATCGACGACGTCATCTTTCCTCGGGACACCCGTTCGCATCTCATCCGCACCCTGCAGATGCTGGACAGCAAGAGAACCAAGGGCCCGGATCGCAAACACGGAAATATTCCCCTGTGAGGTACGCTATGTTTGATAAAATACTGATCGCCAATCGCGGCGAAATTGCCATACGCATCATTCGTACCTGCAACCGGCTGGGCATCAGCACCGTGGCCGTCTATTCCGAGGCCGATAGCCGCAGCCTGCACCGGCAACTGGCGGACGAGTCCGTGTACATCGGCGAATCGCAATCGCAGAAATCCTATCTCGACATTAACAAGATTATTGCCGCGGCCAAGGCCACCGGCGCGCAAGCCGTGCATCCCGGATACGGGTTTCTCTCGGAGAAGGCCGATTTTGCCAAAGCGGTGGAAGCGGCGGGTCTGGTCTTCATCGGGCCGCCGGTTGAAGCGGTCGACCTCATGGGCGACAAGATCACCTCCAAGGAACTGGCCAAGAATGCCGGAGTTCCGGTTATTCCCGGCCATATCGAGGCGGTCAGGGACGAGGCGGAAGCTCTGGCCGCAGCCAAAAGCGTCGGCTACCCGATCCTGCTCAAACCGGCGGCCGGCGGCGGCGGCAAGGGCATGCGCATTGTCCGCAAGGCAGAGGACATGAAAGAGGCGCTGGCGGCGAGCCGCAAGGAGACGCAAAAGGCCTTCAACGACACCCGGGTGTTTGTCGAGCGCTATATCGAGCAGCCCCGGCATATCGAGATCCAGATCTTGGCCGACAGCCATGGCAACGTCGTCCACCTGGGTGAGCGCGAATGCTCGATCCAACGCCGTTACCAGAAGGTAATCGAGGAATCGCCCTCACCAGCGGTTTCCGCCGAGTTGCGGCAGCGGATGGGCCAGGCGGCCTGCGACCTGGCGCAGACAGCCAATTACGTCAATGCCGGCACGGTCGAATTCGTCCTCGACGCCCATCAGAATTTTTATTTTCTCGAGATGAACACCCGCCTGCAGGTCGAGCATCCGGTCACCGAGATGGTCACCGGCCTTGATCTGGTGGAATGGCAGCTGCGCATCGCCAGTGGCGAGCCGTTGCCCTTTGATCAGAAAGGCGTCCGTTTCAACGGCTGGGCCATCGAGGCGCGAATCTGCGCCGAAGATCCTTCCCGGGGCTTCATCCCCTCCACCGGCATGATTACCCGTTATGCCGCACCCCGGGGTGCTGGCATTCGCGTCGACAGCGGCGTCAATATCGGCGGCAAGGTCGACGTCTACTACGATTCCATGCTGGCCAAGCTGATCTGCCACGGCAAGACCAGGGAGGACGCCCGCCGTGCCCTGATCGAGGCCCTCAACGGTTATCATATCGAGGGCGTGTCCACCAATATCGATTTCGTGACCAGTGTGCTCTGCCTGCCCGAGTTTGCCGAGGGCAACCTGCATACCGGTTTCATCGACCAGCACTTCGAGGGCGGTAAGTCAAAGCGGTCACCGGCCATCCAGTACCTGCGGCTGGCGGCCCTGGTGGCCGGTCTGATCTATCACACCCGCACGGTGGCGGTTCGCGAATCGATGCGCCACATGGTCTCCGATATCGGCGGCAAGCGGGAAATGGGCCGGACGCCTCGCTATATGGTCCGGTGCGAGGACGAGCATTTCGAGGTGACCCTGGAGGCGGCCCCGATCAGCGGTGAGACCTGCACCATCCGGGTCGATGGCAACATGTACCAGGTTGAGATCCCGGTCTTTGAGTTCTTCCGCCGCCGGCTCAAACTGATCATCAACGGCCAGGCCTATCGTTTCCGCATCCAGTTCGAGGAATCGTTCATGTTTGTCTCCTTCAACGGTCTGTCCCGGCTGTTCGAAGTCTACACCCCGAAGGAATGGGCGATGATGCAGTATATGCCCGAGAAGGCGGATGCGGCGCTCAACAATATCCTGGTCTGCCCGATGCCCGGTCTGGTGGTCGATGTGCTGGCCCAGAAGGGCGAGCGGGTCTTCCGTGGCCAGAACCTGGTGATCCTGGAGTCGATGAAGATGGAGAGTGGCGTGGCCTCGCCGGTGGACGGGGTCATTGCCGACGTCCTGGTGCACAAGGGTCAGGCGGTGGAGGCCGATCAAACCCTGATCAAATTCGAAGTAGTGTAAAAAAAGTATGAAGGCGTCCCCATGCCATGGGGACGCCTGGTCCGTTCATGCTCCTTCCTCACCACCGGCCGTTTTTCCGGTTGGTTCAACAATACCTTTACCGTTCGCTCCGTTGTCATGATCAAATTGACCCGGCTCAATAAATCGGAATTTTATCTGAACCCTGATCTGATCAAAAGTATTGAAGAAATACCGGACACGATCATCAAATTGATCAATGACGACGACTTTCTTGTTCGGGAAAAAGCGGAAGTGGTGATCGATAAAATTGTCGCCTTCCGGGTCAAGGTATTGCAGCTTTCCAGGCAGGACATGCACCAATAGTACGGCACCCTGAAACGCAAGGGAAAAGGCTCGGCACAGCCGGGGATTTTCATAGAGCTCTTTGTTTGATGCAGGATAATGAACGTGATTGATACTTGTTCATAGTTTTTTCTTTTTTTCCCTCAACCCATCCCATAAAATGGCCTATTCCGGCAATTGCGCCCAGTCATTGTCTCAAATTTCTTCAACGATTACGGTCAAAGCTTATGGATATCGCAACCATCATCGGCTTATTCATGGGGTTGGGCGCCATCATCGGCGGCGCTGCCCTGGAAGGCTTGCACCTCAACTCCTTGGTACAGCCCACCGCCGCCCTGATCGTGCTGGGCGGCACCTTTGGCGCGGCGTTCATCAGTTTTCCGATGCGAACTATACTTGGGGCCTTTAAGGATGTTAGGAAACTGATCGTCAACTCGGCGGAAAACGATGACCTGATCGTCGAGATCTGCGGGTATGCGGCGAAAGCGCGGAAAAACGGGATTATCGCCCTGGAGGAAGACGGGCAGAACCATAAAGACCGTTTTATGAAAAAGGCGATTTCCCTCTCGGTCGACGGCGTTGAACCCAAGGATATCAGGGAAATCCTGGAAATTGATTTAGGGGCGGTTGAGGAGCATGCCAAAATGAGCGCCGAATTTTTCGAAGCCGCGGGCGGATATGCGCCAACCATCGGCATCATCGGCGCGGTCCTCGGGCTCATCCACGTCATGAGCAACCTGAGTGACACCTCCAAGCTCGGAGCAGGTATCGCTGTTGCCTTTGTGGCCACGATATACGGCCTGGTTGTCGCCAATATTCTTTGCCTGCCGGCCGCGACCAAGATCAAGCACCGGATTAAGGATGAGATGGTGCGCAAGGAGATTATTATTGCCGGAGTCGTCGCCATCCAGCATGGTGAAAATCCTCGTTTTATTGAGGAACGATTAAAATCGTATCTTGGTGGCCATGCCAAATCCTCAGCCATTGCCGGCGAGGAAGGGGGCAAGAAATAAATGGCCCGGAAAAAAAAGCCGGAAAAAGCGGCAAATCATGAGCGGTGGCTGGTGTCTTATGCCGATTTCATCACCCTGCTGTTCGCTGTCTTTGTGACCCTGTACGCGATGTCGCAGACCGACAAGAAGAAGGTGGAAGAGGTTGCCGCCTCCTATCGCAGCGCGTTTGGCATCACCGCCGGCACTCCTTCCGGCAAGCCGGAAATTATTCCGAAGAACGATATGCTGCCGATTCCATCGATACAACCTCAAATAAAGAACCCCGAAAAACCAAAGACAAAAGGGGACGGATCGTTCAAGGTTCAGGCGACCAAAAAAGATTTTAAAGAGATTCTGCTGACCCTTGAGAAATTTCTGATCGAGAAAAAGGCGCAGGATAAGGTGAACGTGGAAATCACCAGGCGAGGCCTGGTGATCAGCCTGAGGGAAGCCGGTTTATTTGATTCGGGCAGTGCCAGCATTCAACCGGTTGCCTATGAGCTCCTGGCCAAAATCGCCGAGGTTCTGCTTCCATTTGGCAACCCGATCAGTTTCGAGGGCCATACCGACAATATCCCGATGCGTTCTGCAACTTTTCAATCAAACTGGGAGTTGTCGACCGCCAGGGCCACCAATCTGGCCCACCACTTTTTGGATCGGTATGGATTCACCCCAGAGAAGGTCTCGGTAACCGGTTATGGCGAATATCGTCCGGTCGCCAATAACAGCACTGAAGAAGGAAGAAAACAGAATCGCCGGGTGGATATTGTCCTCCTGGGGGCGACCGATGGCGAGATTGAGGAGCCGCCACAGAGTCCCGCGAAACCTGGAGATGCATCGAGGGGATCACGAATACCTTTTTAATCGATCCTTCGGCATGAGTTTTCCGGTCGATATTTCCCGCTTGCATAATTGCCCAAGAAGAGGGAAGGTGGACCACGTTGTTCCATGGTAGTAAACAATTTTGTCAGACATCGCTGAATTCCGCGACAAACGGAAGCGGGGGAACCAATTTTTTGGGGCGGATCGCGCATTGCGCGTAAGGCATCTCTCAGCCTGAGCCCGTCAGCTCACCTCGCAAGCTCAATGAGAGCCTCCAGGTAGTTTCCAGGGGCTTGTTCACGGAATAAGGAGGCAGCTCCATGCCCTTTTTTGCGCGGTCTTCAGCCGCCCCATCGGATAATCACCAGCACCAACCGCAGGCGCCGCTGCCCTCTCTCGCCCTGGCCGCCCTTGGCATTATCTACGGCGACATCGGCACCAGCCCGCTCTACACCATCAAGGAATGCTTTTCCGGCAGCCATGGAGTAGCACCCAACGCGGCCAACATTCTCGGCATCCTTTCCCTGGTTTTTTGGTCGCTGATGATCGTGGTCAGTCTCAAATACGTTTTTTTCGTGCTTCGCGCCGACAACAAGGGCGAGGGCGGCACCTTTTCCCTGCTGGCCGCCCTGCGCAATCCTCTCGGCAGCCGCAGACGATGGTGGGGGGTGTTGACCGTGCTCACCGCCGCCGGGGCCTCTCTGCTTTACGGGGACGGCATTATTACCCCCGCCATTTCCGTGCTTTCGGCCATGGAAGGCCTCAATATGGCCACGGACGCCGCCGCGCCCTATGTGGTGCCGCTGACCTGTCTGATCCTGCTGGCGCTGTTCTGTGCGCAGCGTTACGGCACGGCGGTCATCGGCAAGGTCTTCGGGCCGATCATGATCCTCTGGTTCGGCAGTATAGGGATACTGGGCTTGCTGGCCATTGTCCGGCAACCCGACGTGTTGGCAGCCCTGAACCCTTGGTACGCCTACAACTATTTCGCCATCCACCATGTCCACGGCATCGTTTCCCTGGCTTCGGTGGTATTGTGCATCACCGGTTGCGAGGCCCTCTATGCCGACATGGGACATTTCGGCCGCCTGCCCATCCGCCTGTCCTGGTATGGCATCGTCCTTCCCGGCTTGGTGCTCAGCTATTACGGCCAGGGGGCACTGTTGCTCCACGACCCGGCTGTCGCTGAAGTCAATCCCTTCTATGCCCTGGCTCCCGCAGTTCTGCTCTACCCCTTAGTGGCGCTGGCCACGGTGGCGGCGATCATTGCTTCCCAGGCCATGATCTCGGGGGTGTATTCACTCACCCAGCAGGCCATCCAGTTGGGATTTACGCCGCGCATGCGCATCATCCACACCTCGGAACAGGCGAAAGGCCAGATCTACATGCCGACGGTGAACTGGCTGGTGATGATCGCCTGCCTCACCCTGGTGCTGGTCTTCAAGGAATCCACTCGCCTCGCCTCGGCCTATGGATTTGCCGTTACCGCGACCATGACCATCACCTCGATCATGTACTTCCACGTCACCCGCTTCCGCTGGAACTGGCCGTTGTGGCAGAGCGTCGCCTTGTTGAGCCTGTTTCTGCTTTTTGACGCCTCTTTTCTTGGTGCCAACATTCTCAAGGTCAAGGACGGCGGCTGGATCACCATCTGCATCGCCTCGGTGGTGCTGATCTCAATGGTGACCTGGCGTGACGGCCGGGAACTCCTGGCCAAGCACTACGCCCTGATGCGCCTGCCCGCCGACGTTTTTTTGAAGGATCTGTCCGAATACAGCCCGCAGCGGACCGCGGGCACGGCCGTGTTCATGTCAATCACCCCCGAAGGTATTCCCCATACGCTGCTGCATCATCTTAAACACAACGAAGCCCTGCACGAGCGGGTGCTCATGCTGTCCATTGTCTCGGCGGAAACGCCCACCGTGCCGGATTCGGATCGTGTGCAGCTAAAAGACCTCGGGCAGGGCTTTTATCGGGTCATAGCCAGCTACGGATTCATGGAATCGCCCAACATGCCGCAAATTCTTGAGCTGGTCAGCCAGCAGGGGGTGGGTATTGACATTTACACCACCTCGTTCTTTCTCGGCCGCGAAACGCTCTTTGCCACCGGTCCCGCACCCATGGCCCAGTGGCGCAAGAGGCTGTTCATTTTCATGTCGCGCAACGCCTGGAACGCCACCTCGTTCTTCAAGCTGCCGCCGGATCGGGTGGTTGAGCTGGGCAACCAGGTGGAATTGTAATTCTGGTTTGCCTGCACCTTGACCTTGTCTCCGTGGCATTCCGACAGCAGGTGAGAAATCCTGAGATTGCGCACCTCTGTTTGGAACGGCACGGGCCAGGACTGTGACCGCGTGAAGCGGGCGCCGGACCTCTTGCATCCAATTGCCGACAAGAGAACCCCGTTGGATTGGTCAGTCAACCCCCAGATAGGCGAGGATACCCATGGCTGCCTGGCGGCCCTGCCAGATGGCGGTGACCACCAGGTCGGAGCCGCGCACCATGTCGCCACCGGCAAAGATCTTGGGATTGCTGGTTTGCAAAGGATATGCGCCTGATTCCTTGGCCACCACCCGCTCCCGGTCGCTGAGGGTCACGCCGTGCTCGTGGAGCCAGGCGGGCGGGTTGGGGCGGAAACCAAAGGCAATGAGCACAATATCCGCAGTCACCGTGACCAGACTGTTCGAGACGATCACCGGTCGCCGGCGGCCGCTGGCATCCGGTTCCCCCAGTTCGGTGGTCACCAGTTCCACCCCTTCCGCCCGGTGTTCTCCCATGATCCCGATGGGCTGCTGGTTAAACAAAAACTGCACTCCCTCTTCCCGGGCATTGGCTACCTCCCGCTTGGAGCCGGGCATGTTGGCCTCGTCGCGGCGGTAGGCGCAGGTGACGCTGGCCGCTCCCTGGCGGATGGCGGTGCGGCAGCAGTCCATGGCCGTGTCGCCGCCGCCCAGCACTACAACACGTTTACCGAAGGTATCGATGAACGGCGCCAGACCCTCGTAGCCGTGATGCTGACAGACGTTGCCGATCAGGAAGGGCAGGGCGTCATGGACTCCGGGCAGGTCCTCGCCGGGGAATCCACCCTTGAGAAACTGATAGGTCCCCATGCCGAGGAAAACGGCGTCAAACTCGTTCAACAACTGCTCCAGACTGACATCGCGGCCGATCTCGGTGCGCAAGCGGAATTCCACCCCCATGCCGCTGAAGATCTGCCGCCGCCGGGCCAGGACCGATTTCTCCAGCTTGAATTCGGGGATACCGAAGGTGAGCAGGCCGCCGATCTCCGGATAGCGGTCAAAGACCACCGGCCGCACCCCGTTTCGCACCAGGACATCGGCGCAGCCCAGACCGGCCGGCCCGGCGCCGATCACCGCCACCCGCTTGCCGGTCCAGGTGACGCCGCTCATGTCCGGTTTCCAGCCCTGGGCCAGGGCCTGGTCGGTGATGTATCGCTCAATGTTGCCGATGGTCACCGCGCCGAAGCCGTCATTGAGGGTGCAGGCTCCCTCGCAGAGTCGGTCCTGGGGGCAGACCCGGCCGCAGATCTCGGGCAACGTATTGGTCTGGTGGCAGAGTTCCACCGCCGCCAGCAGGTTGCCTTCGGTCAGCAGCTTGAGCCAGTCCGGGATGTAATTGTGCACCGGACACTGCCATTCGCAGTAGGGGTTGCCGCAGGCCAGGCAGCGGTGCGCCTGGTGCTGGAGCTGTGCCTCGGGCATGGATTCATAGATTTCGCGGAAGGCGGTTTTCCGGGTGACCAGACTTATCTTGGGGGGCAGTTTCCGTTCCACGTCGAGGAACTGGAAGACATTGTTCAGGCGTTCTTTCATGGGGGTGCCGTGATAAAAAAGATTATTCGCCGCGCTGCCTGAGGCGATCGAGCAGGCTGGAAATGTCGGCGGCCTTGGGCTTGACCAGCCAGAATTTGCCGATATAGTCGAGAAAATCGTCCAGGAGCCGCCAGCCCCAATCACTGTTGGTCTCGCGGCAGAACTCCTCGATAACCTGCCGGAGGTGATTGCGGTACTCTTCCATGTAACCGGAATGGATGCGCTGGATCTCGACCAGTTCGTGGTTGTACTTATCGACGAAACAATTTTCGAGATCGAGGACATAGGCAAACCCGCCGGTCATGCCCGCGCCGAAGTTGCTGCCTGTGGGGCCAAGCACAGTGACCAGACCGCCGGTCATGTACTCACAGCCGTGATCGCCCAGCCCTTCCACCACCGCATGGGCTCCGGAATTGCGGACCGCAAAGCGCTCCCCGGCCCGGCCCGAGGCGTACAATCTGCCGCCGGTGGCGCCGTAAAGGCAGGTGTTGCCCATGATGCTGGTTGCTTCGCTCTTGAAGGTTGAGCGGTGCGGCGGCCGGAGGACGATCTTGCCGCCGGCCATGCCCTTGCCGACATAGTCGTTGGCATCGCCGTTGAGATAGAGCTCCAACCCGCCGACGTTCCAGGCGCCGAAACTCTGGCCGGCAATGCCGGCCAGTTTGAGTTTGACCGGGGCATCGGCCATCCCCTGATTGCCGTAGCGTTTGGCGATCTCGCCGCTGAGGCGGGCGCCGATCGAGCGGTCGCAGTTGCTCAGGGGATAGGCAAAGGTGCCGCCGCTGCGGGACTCGATGGCGGGCAGGATCTCGCGCACCATCTGTTCGGCCAGCGGCCCCTTGTCAAAGGGCTGATTACGGCTGATGGCGCAGTGGCGGGGTTTGGTCGCCAGGAGCGCATCGGTGTGGAGCAGGGGGCGGAGGTCGAGCCGCTGCTGCCGGGGAGTGGTCCCTGCCACCGGTTCCAGGAGATCGACCCGGCCGACCAGATCTTCCAGGCTGCGAACCCCGAGCAGGGCCAGCCACTCCCGCGTTTCCTGGGCGACAAAGCGGAAATAGTTGACCACTTTTTCCACCGTTCCCTGATAGTGATCCCGGCGCAGGTCCTCGCGCTGGGTGGCCACCCCGGTGGCGCAGTTGTTGAGGTGGCAGATGCGCAGAAACTTGCAGCCGAGCGCCACCATAGGCGCGGTGCCGAAGCCGAAACTCTCGGCCCCGAGCATGGCCGCCTTGACCACGTCCAGCCCGGATTTGAGGCCGCCGTCGGTCTGCAAGCGGATTTTGTCGCGGAGATCGTTGGCCTGCAGGGTTTGGTGGACCTCGGCCAGGCCCAGTTCCCAGGGCGAGCCGGCGTGGCGGATCGAGGAGATGGGGCTGGCGGCGGTGCCGCCGTCGTAGCCGGAAACAGTGATCAGGTCGGCATAGGCCTTGGCCACCCCGGCGGCGATGGTGCCGATGCCGGGCCGGGAAACCAGTTTCACCGAAACCAGGGCCTCGGGGTTGACCTGCTTGAGGTCGAAGATCAATTGGGCCAGGTCCTCGATGGAATAGATGTCGTGGTGCGGCGGCGGCGAGATCAGAGTGACGCCGGGCACCGCGTAGCGCAGGCGGGCGATCAGCTCATTGACCTTGCTTCCCGGCAGCTGGCCGCCTTCGCCGGGCTTGGCCCCCTGGGCGATCTTGATCTGCAGCACCTCGGCATTGACCAGATAGTGCGGGGTGACGCCGAAGCGGCCCGAGGCCACCTGCTTGATCTTCGACACTTTCTGGGTGCCGTAGCGGGCCGGGTCCTCGCCGCCCTCGCCGCAGTTGGAACGGCCGCCCATGCTGTTCATCGCCTGGGCCAGGGCCTCGTGGGCCTCGGGCGACAGTGCCCCGAGCGACATGGCGGCGGTGTCAAAACGGCGGATGATCGATTCCACCGGTTCAACCTGGTCAATGGGGATTGGCTGCGTATCCCGGCGCAGGTGCAGCAGGTCGCGCAGGGTCGCGGGTGCACGGTGATTGATCAGATCGGCGCAGGCCCGCCACTGGGCAGGATCGCCGCTTGTGACCGCCGCCTGCAGGCCCATGACTACGTCAGGGTTGAAGGCATGGTACTCCTGGCCATAGATGAACTTAAGCAGGCCGCCCGGCCGGAGGGGTTTCTGGCGGCTGATGGCTTCTTTGGCCAGTCCCTTCTGGTCGGCCTCAAGGTCGGCAAATCCGGCGCCCTGGATACGGCTCGGTGTGCCCGGGAAGCAGCAATCGACCACTTCGTCATCCAGGCCGATAATCTCGAACAGCTGTGCTCCCCGGTAGGAGGCCACCGTGGAGATGCCCATTTTGGAGATGATTTTGAGCAGCCCCTTCTTGATGCCCTTGCGATAGTTTTTCACCGCCAGATCCGGGGCCAGATCCAGCTGGCCGCTGCGGCAGAGGTCGCCGAGCACGGCATAGCTCAGATAGGGGTAGACGGCGGTGGCGCCGAAACCGATCAGGGTGGCGATCTGGTGGGAGTCCCGCACCGTGGCCGTGGCTACCAGGAGGTTGGCGTTGCAGCGCAGCCCCTTTTCGCTGAGGTGGTGATGGACCGCACCGGTGGCCAGGAGGGCATGGATCGGCAGCAGAGGCGGCTCGCAGCTCTGGTCGGTGAGCAGCAGGAGGACGCAGCCGGAACGGACCGCCTCGGCAGCCTGCTGGCAGAGACTGTCGATGGCCTCGCGTAAGGTATGCTGGGCCGGATCGTACTGGAGGGGCAGGCGGCACAGCCGGTAGCCCCAGCGGTCGAGGTGGAGCAGGGCCCGGTATTTTTCGGTGGACAGCACCGGCGAGGTCAGGATCACCCGGCTGGCATGCTGTTCGGATTCCTCAAAGATCGATTGCTGTTCCGGGCCGATGCAGGTTTCCAGCGACATCACCACCGCTTCGCGCAGGGGGTCGATGGGCGGATTGGTCACCTGGGCGAACAGTTGGCGGAAAGAGTCGTAGAGCGGCCGCTGCTGCCGGGAGAGGACCGCCATCGGCGTGTCGTCGCCCATGGAGCCGGTGGCCTCCTGCCCGGTCTCCGCCAGGGGGCGGAGCACCTGGTCGCGCTCTTCGAAGCTCACCTGGTACATCTTCATCGCCATCCGCAGCGGTTCGCCTTCCAGTTCCCTGGTGGCCCGATCCTGGCCCAGGGTGCCTTCGAGGCGCAGGGTATTGTCCTTGAGCCACTGCTTGTAGGGGTGGCGGCGTTTGAGTTCCTCGTCTATTTCGGCGGTGAAACGCAGGGTGCCTTTTTGGGTGTCGACCGAAAGGATCTGGCCCGGACCGAGGCGGCCCTTGGCGACAACGTCGCCGGCATCATACCGGTAAACCCCGACTTCCGAGGCCACGGTGAGAAAATCATCCCTGGTCAGCACCCAGCGCGAGGGACGCAGGCCATTGCGGTCGAGGGCGCAGACCGCGTACCGGCCATCGGAGATCACCAGCCCGGCCGGACCATCCCAGGACTCGGTGTGCATCGAGTTGAACTCGTAGAAGGCGCGGAGATCGGCGTCGAGATGTTCGACGTTCTGCCAGGCGGGCGGGATCAGCATGCGAATGGCCCGGTGCAGGTCCATGCCGCCGGCCACCAGGACCTCGAGCATGTTGTCCAGGCTGGAGGAGTCCGACCCGGTGCGGTTGACCAGGGGGGCGATGGCGTCGATATCCGGCAGCAGCGGGGTTTTGAATTTGCTCGTCCGGGCTTCGGCCCAGTTGCGGTTGCCGGTAATGGTGTTGATTTCGCCGTTGTGCGCCAGCAGGCGGAAGGGCTGGGCCAGGGGCCAGCGCGGCATGGTGTTGGTGGAGAAGCGCTGGTGAAAGACGCAGATGGCGCTCGTCAGCGCAGGGTCTGCCAGGTCGGGGAAGAAACCGGGCAGGTCGGCGGGCATCATCAGGCCCTTATAGACCACCACGCCTGCACTGAGGCTGACGACCGCGCAGTCCGGGTCCGCAGCCAGCCGTTTCTCCGCTCTTCGCCGGGCAATGAGCAGCCGGGCGGTCAACATCTCTTCGGAGATGTCCGCGCAGTTGACGAACAGCTGGTAAAAAAGGGGCAGGGAGGCCAGGGCGATGGGGCCAAGGCAATCGGGGTTGGTCGGAACGTGCCGCCAGCCGGCCACCTGCAACCCCTGGGCAATCAGTTCCTCGGCAAGTACCCGTTGCGCTGCTCCTGCCTTTTCCTTGTCCTGGCTGAGCATCAGGGCGCCGACACCATAGAGCGGCGTCAGTTCCCCCGCGCCGCATTCCCGCGCTGCCCGGCGGAGAAAGCCGTCCGGTTTCTGCAGGAGCAGGCCGCAGCCATCGCCGGTACGGCCGTCGGCGGCGATCCCGCCGCGGTGGGTCATGCAGGTCAGCGCCTCAATCGCGGTCTGCACCAGCCGGTGGCTGGCCTCGCCCTTGATCTGGGCGATCAGGCCAAAGCCGCAATTGTCCTTGTATTCGTTGCAATCGTAGAGCCCTTTCATCGTCCCCTGTACGGTTGAAGAATCTTAGGCAAACTAAAGCACCGGATGCCTGGAAGCGCAACAGGAATTGTTCTCGAAGAGCAGGGTGTTTTTGCGATGGGGGAAACGTTGCCACCGGCGGCGGTGACTCTTTCGTTGACAGTTTATTTTAGTCCTATATCCTAACAGTGTGCACCAGGACTGTTAGGATGCATAAAGCGGCCAAGGATCGGATGTGCGCCGCTTCCCGTTTTTCGCCTTTCGCCAGACAACTCGATTCCATGCACATAGTCACTACCCATCGCAATACCGATTTCGACGCCTTGGCCTCCATGATTGCCGCCACCCTCATCTATCCGGGTGCGGTCGCGGTCTGCCCCAAAAACGTCAACCCCAATGTCCACCGCTTTCTGTCCCTCCACAAGACCTCCTTCGACATCATCCTGGCCGGAGAGGTCGATCCGGATGCCGTTACCCGCCTGATCGTCACCGACACCAACCAGTGGCGGCGGCTGGACCGGGTGGATCACCTCAAGGACCGGGACGATGTCGAGGTGCTGCTCTGGGACCATCACCTGGGCATCGGCGATATCAACCCCCAGTGGCAGTGCGTGGAAAGAATTGGCGCCACCATCACCCTGCTGGTGCGCGAAATCCAGCAACGGAATCTCTCCCTCACCCCCTTGCAGGCCACCTTGTTTCTGCTGGGGCTCTACGAGGATACCGGCCAGCTGACCTTCAGTTCCACCACCCCGGAGGATGCGCGGGCTGCCGCCTTTCTCCTGGAACAGGGGGCAGATCTGAACATCGCAGTTGATTTTCTCAACATGGCGTACGGAGAGGTGCAGAAAAAGGTGTTGTTCCGGCTGATGCGCGACGCCGAGCAGCACGAAATCAAAGGCAAGCAGGTCGGTATCGGCGTGGTCCACATCAATAAGCATGTCGAACTGGCCATGGTGGTGCAGCTGTACAGCAAAATTGTCAATGCCGACGCCGTGTTCGTGGTGTTTGTCAATGAGAGCGGCGGTTATTTTGTCATCGGCCGCAGCAGCACCCCGGAGATTAATGTCAACACCATCCTTCAGCGCTTTGGCGGTGGCGGCCATCCGGGCGCCGGCTCGGCCATGGTCAACGATCCCCGCATGGCCGCCGGCGAGATCCGCCAGAAAATTATCGCCGCCCTCCACGAGGTGCAGCGGGGCGGCGCCCTGGTGGCGGACATGATGTCGTTTCCGGTGACCACCGTCGCTCCGGAGACGCCGATGCATGCGATCCGCCAGATCATGGAAGAGGAAAAAATTCGCGGGGTGCTGGTGGAGGAAAATGATTGCCTGCAGGGCATCGTGGTGCTGTGGGATATGAAGAAGCTACGGCTGGAAAAGCAGTGGAACAGCCCGGTCAAGGCCTTCATGAATCGCAAGGTAACGACCATCTCGCCCGAGGCCCTGGCCAGCGAGGCGGCCGACCTGATGGTGCGGAAGAATATCGGCCACTTGCCGGTGGTGCAGGGTGAGAAGGTGATCGGCATCGTCACCCGCACCGACATCATCAACTACCTGTACGGCATGCTGCCGGCTTAGGGGGCAGGGCGAAATTTTTGGTGGGGTTTGGCCAGCGACCGGCGGGGCAGCAGGATCTGCCGCCGCGGCCTGCCGGTGGTGTCCGCTCGGCGCGATCAGCCTGGAGGCCAAGCCATGTGGCGGCCGCCGAGGATGTGCATGTGCAGGTGGAAGACCGTCTGGCCTGCCTGCGAGCCATTGTTGAACACGACCCGATACTGCGGCACCCCTTCCTTGAGGGCGAGCTCGTTGCCCACCCGCAGCAGCTTGCCCACCAGCCGTTCATCCTCCTCGCTGACTGCCGAGGGACCGCTGAGATGCTTTTTCGGAATCACCAGGAAATGGACCGGCGCCTGGGGGGCGATGTCGCGGAAGGCGAGCACCTCGTCGTCCTCATAGAGCGTGCTGGCCGGGATTTCGCCCCGGATAATCTTGCAGAACAGGCAGTTGTCGGGCATGATGGACCTCTCGTGTGGGTGGGCTGAGGATCGGTTACCGCCGGGTGCCGACCCGCGGCAGCATTTGGAAAATCAGGGTATTGTTGACGCCCTCAATGTTGACCGGCTCCATGGCGATGGGAATCGTTTTGGCGCCGACCTTGACGTTGATCATCTGCAGGGCGTCGAGATCGACCAGATATTCTCGGCCGCCCAGGGCGCCGAGCAAGGGCGTCAGCGGATCCTGGGGGTTGCCCGCGTTCTGTACAGTGTCGGTAAACCGGGGGGTGACGAAGAGCTGCCGCCGGGCCGGATCGAACCGGGTCTGCAGGTCGCAGGTCATGGGCAGGCGAACCTCGCCAACCTTGAGTTGGATATCCTGGCCAGCGAGATTGGTCGTCACCACCAGATTCTTCCCGGAGAGCACCCCATGCACGGTGATAATATTGTTGTGGATCACCAGCCGGTCCAGGGATTCAAGGGTGATGTCGCCCTGCAGCTGGCGGTTCTGCGAAGGGATATCGAGCGGCAGGGCCCTTTGCAGCGAGGTCAGCACGGTTTCCGCCGGCAGGGAGAGCACAATATTTTTTGAGGCGTTGGTGTTGCCGGGAGCGGCCATGGTCGAGACAGGCAGGAGCAGGGCAAACAGCAGGCAGGTGAGGCGTAACGGTTTTGAATTGAACATGTCGGCACAAGAAAAAAAGAATGTAGGCGATGCCGCCGGTCTTGCACCCGGTCTGGTAGTCGAACCGGGTCAGGTTCCAAAAATTACAAAGAAACGGCAGGGCGATGGTCGTGCAGTCCGGACCACATCGATCCGGCTTGAAAGAAAACAGATCAAAATGCTCGATTTTCCATTTTCTGTCAAGCCGACCGGTACAAAAAAGGCCGGCCTTCTGCCAACGGTGACCAATCCATGACCAGCAGCGTACCGGCTCAAACCACTCCCCCACTCTTAACGGTGAACCGGGAATGCTGTCTCAGTGGCGCGCCTCCCTCGCTGCATGCAGCCCTCTGCGCGGAACTGACCATCGATAATCCCAAATACCAGGCGGCCAAACAGTTCGGGCGCTGGATCGGCAAGAAACTCAAGCCGCAGCTCTTTTTTTATCGTGAAGAAGGCAGCCGGCTTTTTTTTCCCCGCGGCTTTGGCAACCAGGCGGTGCGGCTCTGCCGCCGGGAAACGGGCATGGCTCCCGAAATCGTCGATCAACGCCGCAGCCTGCCGGAGATTGAACTGACCTTCGAGGGACTCCTGCGGCCCTACCAGGAGGAGGCCGCGGCAGCGGTGCTGGCCCATTCCTTCGGAGTGCTCGAGGCCGGGACCGGTTCAGGCAAGACCATCATGGCCCTGGCGGTGATTGCCCGGCGGCGGCAGCCGACCCTGATCCTGGTGCATTCCAAGGAGCTGATGCACCAGTGGCAACAGCGGATTGGCCAGTTTCTGGGGGTTGAGGCCGGTCTGGCCGGTGACGGCAAGTTCGAGATCCGGCCGGTGACCGTGGCCATCGTCAATACAGCCAAGAACAATCTGGACAGTCTGCCCCAATGCTTTGGCCAGCTGGTGGTCGACGAGTGCCACCGGGTCCCGGCCAGCCTGTTCACCGATGTGGTGTCGGCCTTTGACTGCCGGTACATGCTGGGTCTGTCGGCCACGGCCTTCCGGCGGGAAGACGGCATGACCCGCCTGATCCATATCGCCATGGGCGACCGGGTGCATGCGGTGGACGGACGAATGCTGGCTGCCAGCGGCGCGGTGATCAGGCCGGAGTTGGAGCAGCGGCCAACCGGGTTTGTGTATGGCTACCAGGGAGAGTATTCCAAGCTGATCAAGGCGCTGGCCGCGAACACCGCCCGCAACCGGCTGATTGTCGCAGACATTATGGCCCTGATCCGGCAGGGCCATCCGGGCACGATCCTGGTGGTTTCCGACCGGGTGGCCCATTGCCAGGTGTTGGCCGGACTTTTGGCGGAACACGGGATGACCGTGCCGGTCCTCACCGGGCAGTCCCCGCCGGAGCTGCGGGCCCGAATCGTGGCGGAAGTCCAGGCGGGCCAAGTGGCCGTACTGACCGCCACCCTCCAGTTGATCGGCGAGGGGTTCGATTGTCCCGGTCTGTCCACCCTGGTCCTGGCCACCCCGATCAAGTTCGAGGGCCGTCTGGTGCAGGTGGTTGGCCGGATCATGCGGCCGGCTGAAGGCAAGCGCGCCAGGGTGATTGATTATGTCGACGAAAACCTCGCTGTTCTGCGGCGCTCAGCCGCTGCCCGCCGCGCGGTTTTCTCGGGATGGTGAACGCTTTTGTGTGCGGTTGACAGAGGCAGCAAGGAGCCCGGATGCAGTGTGCGTACTCCGGGGAGAGGCATGTAACAGCAAAAGGTGTCCCGGATTGCGTTGCCCTCCATCCAGTCTACGGGATAGCACGGATACCACTTGGGCGCCCGGAACCAGTCGAACCTCAGTGCGCACTCTTTCACCCCGCTAACCGGCCCTTCTATCAATCTCCTTGTCTTCTTGTCATTCTTCCTGTATATATATCGCTTTTTCATTTCCGTTTGAAGGTCGGTCCGTCTTTCCCAAGGCCACCATGCCGGACATTCCCCGGCACCTATCCAACGTATATTCTACCCCGGAAATCCGGGATATCCACCTTGACTACAAAAAGCCCCGAGCGGGGGCAGGAGCAGTATGGAGCAGCAGTTTATTCGCAACGTCGCCATTATCGCCCATGTTGACCATGGGAAAACAACGCTTGTCGATCAATTATTCCGGCAGAGCGGCATGTTTCGCGACAATCAGCAGGTGGCGGAGCGGTTGATGGATTCCATGGACCTGGAACGCGAGCGCGGCATCACCATCGCCTCAAAGAACGGGTCCTATGTCTACGGAGACTATAAGATCAATATCATCGACACCCCCGGCCATGCCGACTTCGGCGGCCAGGTGGAGCGGGTGCTGCGCATGGCCGATGGCGCGGTGCTGCTGGTCGATGCCCAGGAAGGCCCCATGCCGCAGACCTTTTTCGTGGTCAAGAAGGCCCTGGCGGCCGGTCTGCCCATCCTGGTGGTGATCAACAAGATCGACAAGCCGGCGGCGCGCTGCGACTGGGCGGTGGATCAGGTGTTCGGTCTGCTGGACCGTCTCGATGCCCCGGACGAGGTCCTCGATTTTCCAGTGGTCTACGCCTCGGCCAAGGCCGGGTTCGCGATCACCGAACCGGATACGCCGGTCACGCCTGCAACCGGGATGCATGCGGTCTCCGAAATGATCGTCAAACACGTGCCGCCGCCCTCGGGCCGTGCCGATGCACCCTTGCAGCTGCAGGTGAATACCATTGATTATTCTCCCTACATGGGCCGGTTAGGTATCGGCAAGATCGTCAATGGTACGCTCGATCTGCGCACCCCTCTGGCGGTGGCCCGGCTCGACGGTTCGATCGGCCCGGTGCGGATCAACAAAATATTCGGCTACTGCGGCGACCAGAAGGTGCCGGTGGACAGTGCTTCGGTTGGGGACATTATAGCGGTGGCCGGTATGGATGATGTGACGGTGGGCGTCACCTTCACCGATCCCGCGGATCCCCGCCCTCTGCCGCTGATCGAGATCGATCCGCCCACCATCTCGATGAATTTCATTCCCAACGATTCGCCCTTTGCCGGTCAGGACGGCAAGTTTGTCACCTCCCGCCATCTTGAAGAGCGGCTGTCCCGGGAAACATTGGCCGATGTCGCCCTCCAGGTCGAGCCGCTGACCGATGCGGTCGGCTACCGGGTCTCGGGGCGCGGCGAACTGCATCTTTCCATTCTGATCGAAAAGATGCGGCGCGAGGATTACGAGTTTCAGGTCACCCGGCCGGAGGTGATCATGCGCCAGGTTGACGGCCAGACGCTTGAACCCTACGAGGAACTATCGGTGGATGTGGACGAGCAGTACCAGGGGGTGGTCATCGAGAAACTGGGCAAGCTCAAGGGAATTCTGCTCGACATGCAGGTGGAGAAGGGAATGGCCCGGATGAAGTTCAAAATCCCGACCCGGGGACTGCTCGGTTACCGGTCGGTGTTTATGACCGACACCCGCGGCATGGGAGTGATGAACTACATCTTCGCCGAATGGGGGCCTTATGCCGGTGACATCCAGAACCGGATCAACGGGGTGATGATCGTCAAGGAACCGAGTACCACCGTGGCCTATGCCTTGTTCAATCTGCAGGACCGCGGCCGGCTCTTTCTGGGGCCGGGCATCGATACCTATCCGGGTATGATTATCGGCGAGCATTGCCGTCCGGCCGACCTGATCGTCAATCCGGCCAAGGGCAAGAAGCTGACCAACATGCGGGCCTCGGGATCGGATGAGGCGGTCATCCTTACCCCGCCGGTTATCATGAGCCTTGAGGACTGCATCGCCTACATCAACGACGATGAGCTGGTGGAAATTACCCCCAAGGCCATCCGCCTGCGCAAGAAAAAGGATGCCAAGATCCGGGGGTGATTTTTTCCCGGCAAGGAAGTATCATGCATGAATTGCTGATGATTGGAGCGGCGATTCTAGCCGGAATCGTTGCATTTGCGGTACTGTTCAAGCAGTCAGGGGGTGACTGCATCCCCTGACTGCTGCTCTACGGCTCCGCGGGCGCGGGGCTGGTTGTCTATGTGTTCTTGAAGAACTTTTTCTAACGGTTGCGCGCCGATGCTTGCCAGCAAGCCCGCCCCCCCTTCGATGGAAAACCCCGTTCCCCTGATCCGCTTCCGGATCAAGGAGAAACGGCTCTTTGAGGCCCGGTTTTTGTACCGGCAACTGGGCGATGCCATTGGCAAGAAGGAAAAAGCTGCCCTGGAGCGCGAACTGGCCGGGCTGATACAGCAAGTGGACACTTTGCAGCAGCAGGCAAGAAAATTCCTCGCTGAGGGGCGGCGGGAGCAGGCGGCTCGTTTGTACCGGGAGATGGAGGCGATTGCCGTTGATGTCCCCGGCTTGACGGAGGACAAAAGGGCGCTGGAAGGGGCGGCAGCGCTTGCGGCCAAGATTGCCTCCAGAGCTGCGGCACCGGAACCGGAGCCTTCGCTGCCGCCAAGCATACCCGCGGTTGCCGCGCCGGTTGAAGACGGGCGGGACGATGCCCTTCCAGCTCCCCCTGAACAAGGAAAAAAACGAACAGGTCGTTTGTGGCTGGCGGCCGGGCTGGCAGGACTCGCATTGTTGCTGTTGCTGCTGTTCTGGCGAGGCGCTGCGAAAGACCCGGCACCCGTCTCACCTCCTGCCCCGCCAGCGCAGAATATCCTGATCAGGCCCCTGGTTCCGGACGCCCCGCCCGCAACGGAGCAACCTTCCCCGGCCGTGGCCGAACAGCCGCCGGAACAGGTACAGAAAGCAGAACCAGAACAACCCCCGCCGCCCGCTGACCAGCCGGCCGCTTCAATCCGCCCGCTGACCCTGGGCACTTTACAGATCCAGGAGTCCGGGAAAAAATAAGCCGGCCCTTTCTCCTCTGCTCTTACAGCAACGGTCGTCTGCCGCTGCGCTTGAATTCGAAATAATCCCGCAGAATACGGTTGTGGTCAAAAACCAATGGGGGCAGGGTGCCCTCATTAAAGACGCCGGCATCCTTGGCGTCGTCCGCCGCCAGGGGCAGGCCATCGGCTGTGGCGACAAAGACGGTCGAGGCGGTGTGTTGGCGAGCGTCGCGTTTCGGGTCCGAGTAGGTGTGGAACTGCAGGGTCAGGGTGACCTCCAGCCCCGTTTCCTCGGCCGCTTCTCGCCGGGCCGCGTCTTCGAAGCCTTCTCCGTAGTCAACAAAACCGCCGGGTAACGCCCAGCCATGGGGCGGATTCTTACGCTCAATCAGGACGATGCCGCCTGCGGTTTCGATGATAATGTCAACAGTGGGAACTGGATTTTTGAAGGCCTGGACTTGGGCGCCGCAGGATGGGCATTGCATGGATGCACTCCGGAGGATGGTTTTATAAGCACAGGGTACGGATGTCCGCCCAGGTGCGTACCGTGGGCAGGCTGTGCCGGTCGCGATTCCAGGGCTGGGCGAAGACGATGGCATGAATGCCCGCGCTGCGCAACTGCAGGCAGGTTTCGGCCCGGTCGTCGACAAAGGTGGTCAGGCCCAGGTGGTTGATGTGCCGGGCCTTGTCGTCGTGATCACCCATGGCAACCACTCGGATGCTCGACCAGACCGGGTCCGGAAACACGGTGTGCAACCAGTGGTGCACCGGTTCGGCTTCCGGTCGGGCGGTGACGATCGTGACCTGCCCGTGGTTGCTCATCTCTCCCAGCACCTCGACCGCCCCCGGCATGGGCAAAAGACCGCTGCCCACCGAATCGTTGAGAATCTGCAGGAAGATCGACTCGGCGATACCTGCTTCCATATCCAGGCACTGCTCCACGGAAAAATGGGTGATGTCTTCCGGGCGGATGCCGCAGTGCGCGTACTGTTCACAGGCAATGCGGATAAAGGCCTCGACGGTGTCGGCAATGACCCCGTCGAAATCGAAACCGATCTCGGCGGGGTGAATTTTGCTGCCGTTCATGATGATCGTTTTGTTTTCTGTTTATTGTTCGATCACCTTGGCGTCTTCAACGATTACCTCGTATTTGTATCCCGCGCCGAAATCACGCTCGGCGGCAAGCACGCCTTCGATGGTGATTACTGTTCCTTCCGCGGGTTCCTCCGCGGTGGTGGCCACGAGGTCATGCTGATTTTTCAACGGATTGCCGGTGCCGTCCTGAATGTGCAGCCAGTTCTTCCCCATAATCATCCGTGAGATCTTCATCACCTTGCCCCGGACGCGGACGGTCTTGCCGTGCAGGTCCTTGCTCTGTTCAAAGCATTCTCCCACCGAATAACTGTTCGGGCCGGTGGCCTTGTTGACGTTGACCTCGGCCGACGGCACCACCGCGCCAACGCTACCAGACGACGCGCCCATGGACGCTGTCTCCCCGCCCGCAGGCGTGCTGCTCTCCGCCTTCAGAGCCGCGTCAAAGCCGGAACCCTCCTTGCCGGGTTTGACCTCGGCCCGGGCTTGCTCGGACGTTGCCGGGGTACCCTTGTCCAGGCCGGGGGAGAAAACGATCGCGTCAAAGGTGCGGTTCAGGGTCTTGGAAGTGAAGTTGTGCATGGTCATGCCCGGCGAAGCGGTAACGGTCTGTCCGGTCTTGACCTGAGTTTCGGGGATGGCTGTCCAGATTTTTCCCTGGGCCGCGTCCAGCAGCAGGTACGTGTAGCCGTTGCTGTTCATGGTTTCGAGCACATTGCCGCGGAGGACGACCCCGTCTAGCGATGCTGCTGCGGTTGCCTGTGCTGGCGGGACAGCTGGTTTCTCCTCGCCCGAGGCGAGAACGGGCGTGATCAAGGTCAGGGAAAGAACGGTGCGGGTCAGGATTGTACGAAAAGTGAACATAACATATCTCCAAAGTGAAGGGCGATGACGTGGTTGGTTACTGCACGCGCTAATGGTTGCGAATGGCGATGGGGTCAGCCAAGGTATTGTAATAAGAATCAGGGGCGCGCCTGTCAACCTTGGCTGGTCTCCGGAAAGAGTTCGCGCAGACAGCGGCTGATCGCTCCGGCCCACACCTGATAACCCCTGGTGCTGAGATGGACTTTGTCGGCGAGAAAACCCGGCTGGGTGATGGGCAGGCACTGCTCATTAAAAGGGCCGACCAGATCGAGAAAGGTGCAATTGTCTGTTGTGGCGGCTACTTGGGCCAGTTCCCGGTTGACCTGCTCGATATCGTGCGCAGCAACGATCGACATGGGGGTCAGCGAGCAGAGAATCAGCGGCGTCTCGGGATAGCAGAGGCGCAGCCGCTGCATCATGGTGGTGAAGATCGCGGGGAAGAACATGTAGCCCATAAGCAGATTATTGGTACCGGACTGGACCAGCACCGCATCCGGATCAGGACAGTTCTCGATTTCATCCATCAGACGGGCGGACAACTCTTCGGTCATTTCACCGGCAATTCCCCGATTGATAACGGTGACGCCTGGTAAGTGTTTCTCCCAGTCGCCCCATTCCACCAGGGAATCGCCAAGCATCAGCAGGTTAATCATGGTAGTACCTCGTTGGTTGCGACTGCAGGACAACGCAGCCCATGCAGGGGATGGAAACGGTTTGGCCGCACTCTACCGCATCACCGCGCTCCGGGTCAACGAAGTCATGGGGGGGCGGGCGGCCGGTGTCGATGATTCGCGCCCAGGATCGGTTGCGGGGGGCGGCCGGGACGGTGAACCGGGCCGTTTCGGTGGCGCTGCCGTTGAGCATGACGAAAAAGTCATCGTCTTTCTCTTCCAGCGCGGCGCCGTTGAGGAGGAAGGCCAAAGTCCGGCACTCATGCGACCAGTCCTGTTCGCCGGGACGCAGTCCTTGCCAGAGAATTTCCAGCGAGCAGGCTTCGTCGTCCGGACCGCGGTTGCCAAAGAGGAAGAAATTTTCGCGTCGAAACACTGGGTGCGCCTTGCGCAGGTGGATCAGTTTACGGAAGAAGCGCAATTGCTGCCGGTTTTTCTCGGCGAGGGACCAGTCGAGCCAACTGACCGCATTGTCCTGGCACCAGGCGTTGTTGTTGCCCTGTTGGCTGCGGCCGAATTCGTCGCCGGCGACCAGCATCGGCACCCCTTGGGAAAGAAAGAGGATGGCGGCCATGGTGCGGATGCGCCGGGAACGCAGGGCCAGGATTTTCCTGTCGGTGGTGGGTCCCTCGACACCGCTGTTCCAGCTGAGGTTGTGGTTGTCGCCGTCCCGGTTGTCTTCGCCGTTGATCAAGTTGTGCTTGTCGTTGTAGCTGACCAGGTCGGCCAGGGTGAAGCCGTCGTGGCTGGTGATAAAGTTGATCGAATTGCAGGGACGGCGGTTATGGCGCTGGTAGAGGTCGGAGCTGCCGGCGAGACGGGTGGCCAGGGCCGGGACCATGCCGGCATGGCCGCACAGAAAGGCGCGGATATCATCGCGGAAGCGGCCGTTCCATTCCGCCCAGCGATGATGGGGGGAGAAGGTGCCCACCTGGTAGAGCCCGGCCGCGTCCCAGGCCTCGGCAATGATTTTGGAGTCGGCGAGCACGGGATCCTCGGCGATCATCTCCACTACCGGTGGATTGGCCAGCACCTGGCCGTCCATATCCCGGCCGAGAATCGAGGCCAGATCGAAACGGAAACCGTCGATGTGCATGTCAACCACCCACCAGCGCAGGGCGTCCATGATCAGGTTGCGGACAATGGGGTGATTGCAGTTGCAGGTGTTGCCGCAGCCGGAAAAGTTGAGGTAGGCCCTGGTCCAGGGATCGAGCAAATAATAGATGGTATTGTCGATGCCCCGGAAACTGGTGGTCGGGCCATCGGCGCCGCCTTCGGCGGTGTGGTTGTACACGATATCGAGGATCACTTCGATTCCCGCCCGGTGCAACGCCTTGACCATGTCGCGGAATTCGTCCAAGGGTGCCTCGAGATCGCTGCTGTAGCCGCATTTAGGAGCAAAGAAAGAGAGCGGGCTGTAGCCCCAGAAATTTTTCAGCCGTTCCCCGGTCAGGGGGTTGACGAAGGTGGGCTCGTTTTCGTTGAACTCGGTCACCGGCATCAGCTCCACTGCCGTGATCCCCAGCCGTTTGAGATAGGGAATTTTTTCAGTGACCCCCTTGAAGGTGCCGGGGCAGCGCACTCCGGAGGAGGGGTGGCGGGTGAAGCCGCGCACGTGCAGCTCGTAGATGATCGAATCCCGCAGCGGGATATTGAGCGGCCGGTCGTCTTCCCAGTCGTAATTAGGCCGATCGAGCAGGCAGCAGGGTTCCGAGCCGAGACAGGCGCGCGGCCTGCCCCAGTCCGGAGATTGGATTTCCTTGGCATAGGGATCAAGCAGGATGTGGCCGGGGTTGAAGAAATGGCCGCTGCCGTCCGGATCATGGCAGCCGTCAATCCGGTACCCATAGCGCAGGGCAGGCGATGCGTTACAGAGGAGAATGTGCCAGATGTCGCCGGTTTTATGCACCCGGGGATCAAGGGGAATTTCCACCCAGCCCCGCTGTTCAGGATCGGGAGCGACAACCAGGCTGACGGCCTTGGCGTGCCGGGAAAAAAGAGAAAAATTGATCCCTTGCGGTGTGATTGTGCTTCCGAGGGGCAACGGTGAGCCCGCTTTGCAGCGGAATGCATTTTTCATATTGAAATGGTAACTATTGTCATTATGTTATTGTTTGGTTCTCTTGTCAGAATACTTGGTTGTCATTTTTTTTTAAACCTTAGCGGAGGATTTATGGGTTTGTTTAATAAATTGGTCAACTTTGACATGCCGGCAATCGATTGGGAAATGACTCCTGAGTATACCTTCGGAACCTATGAGAGTTGGGGGGGCAAGGAACGGGTACGGAGCAAGAATGAGCGGGTTTACTACTTTTTTATTGATGCCTGGGATGAAGAGCCCAAACTTTGCCTCATGGAGCGCGGCATCAAGCATGCCCGCGTGGTGGCGGAAATTCTGGCCCCTCAGGAAATGGTCCGGCAGTGCGTCAAGGAGCAGGGCAAGGTGGCCCTGTTTGAACGAACGCATCCAATCAACGAGGAGCTGAAGCAGTGGCTGATCGCGAATGTGCTGGAAGTTGAGAATGACGCCCTGGTGATTCCGCTCAGTTTCCCCGATCGGACAGCCGTCAGCGACCCTGGACTTCCCGGGAAAGATGCAGTGCTCCCGATCCCGGTGCAGGTTGCCTTGCCCGATGCGCCGGCCGAGATGAGCGAAGAGGATGTGGTCGCCCTGGTCGCACAGTTTAATTTTCCTGATCAAGATCGCAACCCACAGGGCCATTTTGCCAAGGTACTGGTCGATAACGGCGATGGCTTGACCGTTACCGATAAGGTGACCGGACTGATGTGGCAACGGGCCGGTCTCGACATTATGAGTCATCGTTCGATGCGACGGGAGATTGTTCGTCAGAACGAAGAGAAATTTGCCGGTTACTCGGACTGGCGTTTGCCAACCATGGCCGAGGCCCTTTCCCTGCTTGAACGAGAAAAAATGGCAAATGACCAGTATCTGCACCCCTGTTTTTCCAGTGAGCAGCCGTTTGTTTTTGTCGATGCCACCAGAAAACCCGGCGGGCAGTGGTTTGTTGACTACAAGCAGGGGCGAGCCTTTTGGTCTTCAGGCACTATTCCCGGTGGTTTTGGGCGGTTATGCCGGCGGGAAAAATAAGTCGTGCACGCAAAAACTATTGAATCGCGCGGGGGCAGCTTGTAGGATGGTTACATAAAATGAGAGATGCCTTTACGATATGAGGAGTGTACGTTCCTTTGAAACGGATTCTGGTGGTTGACGACGAAGCGCAGATACGCACCATGCTGACCCAGATGCTGGAGCAGGAAGGATACGCCGTACATGCGGCCGAAAATGGTGAAGAAGGTCTGGCGCTAGTGGGGCGATATGCCTTTGATCTGGTCATCACCGATATGATTATGCCGGTGAAAGACGGACTTAAGTTTATTATGGAACTGGTGCGCGATTATCCTGACATGAAAATCCTGGCCATTTCGGGTGGCGGGGCTATCAAGGCTGAACGCTATCTGACCATGGCCGGGTATCTCGGCGAGATTGCCACCCTCGAAAAACCCTTCAAGCGCGATACCTTTCTTGAGTTGGTGCGGAAGCAGATAGCATCTGAATAAGACCATTCCCTGCATAGAACAAAAAAAGGCCTGCATTGCTGCAGGCCTTTTTTTGTTTGGAGTGAAAAAACGGAATTAATTCACCCGGGTTGCACTGCCGGTAACGCTATCAGAGCCTATCCGGGCCAGCTGCTCCTCTTTTTTCTTGCGGAAGCCGTAGTTGACCAATTTTTCCAGATCGGCCCACATGGATTCGCTGCCCATGATCGCTACCACGATCGTTCGGTTGTCCCGGCTGAATTGGCCGACATAGGTCTGGCGGGCGGCCACGGTGTAGCCGGTTTTGCCGCCAAGCGCGCCGTCCAGCCGCCACAGAGCTTTATTGTGATTGCGCAGGGTCTTGCCGTAGGAGGTCGAGATGAATTTCTCGCGCATCCTGTGGGAAAATTCGTCGTGCTGCATGGCATAGCGGAAGAGATTGGCCAGATCACGCGCGGTCGATTGCTGGCCAAGGGCCGTGAGTCCTGAGGCGGTACGGCAGACGGTGTTGCGTGCCCCCCACATCCTGGCGCTCAGGGTCATGAGGTTGGCGAATTTGTCTTCGCTGCCGGCAATCTTTTCCGCCAAGGCCACACTGGCATCGTTAGCCGAGGCCAGAAGCACGGCATTGATCAGGTCGTTGGCCTGGTAATGTTTATCAGGATCCAGGAAGATTTTGGAACTCGGCATCCCGGCGGCCTTGTCGCTGACGTCGATGACCTCGTCGCTCTTTAACGATTTCAGGGCGATCATAGCGGTGACAATTTTAATGGTGGAGGCCGGCTGGCGTGGAATGTCCGGGGCTTTGGTGAACAGTTCCTCGCCGGTTTGCGCATCCATGACAATAGCGCTTCTCGAACTGATCTGCTTGTCAACATCTTGAAGCGGACCCGTTGCCGGGACCCCCGAAAAAGCCGGTGTACCGCCAGGCCGAGGCGCCGGTTTTTTTCGAAATTTCGCCGTTTGCTTGGAAGTTGCTGTCGATTGAGCAACAGCTTGCGCCCGCTGGACAACCGTATTTTTTTTGCGGCCGGCAACGGGGCCATCCGACTGAGCTGGTACCGTGCAGCGAGCTGTCTGTTCCGGTTTGACTTTTGCTGGACTGGTCACGGGTTGGGCAGCTTGTGCACGCTGTTTTTTTTGCGGGACAGATTTTTTAACGGTTTCTGTCTTGGCGGCAGCCGGAACGGACGTGGTGGCGGCCGTTTTTTTGGTAGGCTTGACAGTATTTGCCGCTGCCGGTTGTTTGCTGGCGTTGTGCAGGTTCTGCAGCGGTGCCCCCTGCGTATCCGCGATGGGATAAACAACCAAAAAAATGCTCACGAAAAACAACAGGGCGAGGGGAAGGTGTCGTTGCATAAGAGGCAGGTGTGGGGGTTGAGGATAATTTTTTTAATTGAAAAAACTTAATAATTCTTCTTCTGTCCTGTCAAGCGAATTACCTGTTTTCTTTGAAAATCACCGATTCGTATGGTAAACAGGCCAGCGATAACTTGCTGAAGGCACACAAACCGATCGGGAGAAAGGTATGCAGACACCACCAGATACAACCGAACACGGCAGGGGGGCGCACGAGGAGAGCATTCCGGAGCAGATCGTTAGAGAGCATCTGCCGGTGATTCAGGAAAAAGCGGCGACGCTGAACGATCTGGTTGACATCAGTTGCCGTAAATATCGCCAGCTACCGGCCATCGGCATGGCCCTGGAAGAACCCCTTACCTATAAGGCCTGGCATGAGCGCATCCTTGCCATTGCTGCGCTGTTGCGCCGCATGGGGGTGAAGCAAGGCGACCGGGTTGCCCTGCTCGGAGAAAATTCCCACAACTGGTGCACTGTTTATCTGGCGGTGGTCCGGCTTGGTGCCTGTACGGTGCCCATTTTTCCCGATTTGCCCGAGGCCGATGTTCATCATATCCTCGGGGAGATGCAATGCGACTGTATCTTCCTGACCCAGCGGCAGATCGAGAAGATCTACGATCTCAAACAGCAGTTGAAGCATGTCGTCACCTTTGACGATTACCGTGACAATACCGGATTGATCACCCTGCAGACCTTCAGTGATTTTCTTGCCGAGGCGCTGGCGGAATTTGGTGCGCAGGCTCGAGATGAAACCCTTGAGTTTCCGAAGGTCAATACCAGCGAACTCGCCGCCATCCTCTATACCTCAGGGACGTCGGGCTTTTCCAAGGCGGTCATGCTCAGCCATGCCAACCTCTGCGCCAACGCCTATTCAGCCAGCGGTGTCATGCACATTGCTCCCGGCTGGGTGTTTCTTTCGGTCCTTCCCATCTCCCACACCTATGAATTTACGGTCGGTTTCCTGCTGCCGCTCATCAAGGGATGCCGGATCGTCTATGCCGGCAAAACCCCCACCCCCGCCATACTGCAGAAAATCTGCGAAAAGGAGCGGCCGCATGTGATGCTGGTGGTGCCGCTGATCATTGAAAAAATCTTCAAGAAACGGGTTGCTCCGGCGGTGGAGAAAAGCAGGATGCTGACTTTCTTCTGCCGCTTCAGCGTGAGCAGAAAGATGATCTACCGCAAGATCGGCGCCAAGCTGTACGCCTTTTTCGGCAGCCGCTTGCAGGTGATGGGGATTGGCGGCGCGGCATTGAATCCTGAGGTGGAAACCTTTCTCCGTGATGCCGGTTTTCCGTTCATTATCGGGTACGGATTAACCGAAGCGGCACCGCTCCTGGCCGGCGGACCGCACGGCGACACAACCATCAGCCCCGGATCCACCGGAAAACCGGTGCCCAATGTGGAGATCCGCATTGACGATCCCCATCCCGAGACCGGGATCGGTGAGGTCCTGGCGCGGGGGGACAACGTCATGCAGGGCTACCTCAATGATCCGGAGGCGACCAGGGAGAGTTTCACCGAGGACGGCTGGCTTAAGACCGGCGACCTGGGGTTGATTGACGCCGCCGGTAATCTGCACATCAAGGGGCGTTCCAAATCGGTCATCGTTCTTTCCAATGGTGAAAATGTCTATCCCGAGGCGATTGAGCACAAAGTCAACTCCTATCCCTTTGTGGTTGAGTCGCTGGTGGTCGAGAATCGTGGTTTGCTCGAAGCCTGGGTGTATCCGGATTACGAGTTCATTGACTCCAAAACCATCGGCCAGAATCGGACGCAGCGGCATCAATACATCGCGGGGTTGTTCGAAGAAATGCGGACCGCCCTCAACGAGCAGCTGTCGACCTCTTCTCGTCTTTCCCGGGTCTTGGAGCGGCGGGAACCCTTTGTCAAAACTGCCACCCACAAGATCAAACGGTATCTCTATTCCGCCGACAATATGCAAGCGTAGCCAGGCCGTACCAACTCAACCAACCACACAACAGGGGGAAGTTATGAAGAAAACACTGGGAGCGGCGGGAGTGATCCTGCTGGCAGCCGCCGGGCCGGCCCTTGCCTCGGGATACCGCATTCCGGAACAATCGGTGAATTCAACGGCCCGGGCCGGCAGCTATGTGGCCTACACGCCGGGGGCCGACGCCAGCTATTATAATCCTGCCAACATGTCCTGGCTCGAGGATCGGGGCTATCTGGAGGTGGATGCCACCTGGATTCATTTGAGCTCAATAGACTACACCGACAACCGTCGCGCCGCCTGGAGCGGTGATGCCGAAGATGAAGATTTTCTCCTGCCCACTTTTTTTGCGGTGTCGCCGGAGTATAATAATTTCAGGGCCGGCTTTTCGATCACTGCCCCGGCCGGGTTATCAAAGCGATGGCAGGAACCCTATCCCCGGACCTTTGCCGAGGAATTCAGTCTCAAGGTGTTTGATATCAACCCGTCGCTCTCCTACAAGTTCTGCGACCAATTCTCCGTGGGCGCGGGTGTTCGTGCCATTTATGTGGATGGCAAGGTGAAGAGTACAGGAGTGGTCATGCCGCCCAGTGTGACCGCTCGCAGAGACATGGATGGCGACTCCGTGGAAATGGGCTACAACCTGGCCCTTACCGCCCGTCCGGTGAAGGAGATGAACCTCGGTCTGACCTATCGTTCCGAGGTGGATTTGGGGGTTGAGGGCCATGCGGACCTGGCGACTAACTATCCGGTGGGGACGCGCACCTACAGTGGTGACACCGGGGTGGAAATTCCCCTGCCCGCCGTGCTGGCGGTGGCCATTTCCTACACTTTTTTTGACCAACTGACCGTGGAGCTCGAATATGACCGCACCTACTGGTCGGAGTATGAAAACCTGGATTTCACCTACCCGCGATCCCTGGGCAACGCCGTGCTGACCTCGGCATTTGACAGTCCCAAGGCGAAGAACTGGAAGGACACCGATGCCTGGCGGTTGAGCTTTACCTATGACTTGAAGAACAACTGGACACTCATGGCCGGCTTTGCCATCGACGAAAATCCGGTTCCCGACAGCACCCTGGGTTTTGAGCTGCCCGATTCGGACGCCCTGCTCTATTCGCTGGGCGTGCGCTACAAGATCAACAAGGATATGGAAGTGGGCGTGGCCTACCTCTACGACGACAAGGAAAGCCGCAGTGTCAGCAATGGCACGGTCAGCGGTGAATTTGAAGACGCCGCGGCCCATCTGCTGACGATCGGGTTCACCTACAAGCTGTAATTTTTGTCTTTTTGCGTGTCATCGACGGGCCCGGAGTTTTCCGGGCCCGTTTTTTTTATCCCAGCAGCAGGGAGTTGGAAACGCGGATGATCGGTAGAATGATCCAGCCGATGACCCCGGTATAAAACAGGACAAGCAGGACTAGGAAACCAAACGGTTCAAGTTTGGCGTAGCCGCGAGCCGCCTCTGGCGGGAGAAGACCCATTAAGACCTTAGAGCCGTCGAGGGGCGGGATGGGGATGCAGTTGAAAACCGCCAGCATGATGTTGATCCAGACGCTGGCCGCCAGCATGGCCACTAGGGGTTGCAAAAAGAAGAAGGGCAGAAAGTGCAGGGCAACGAACAGGTGCGCCAAGGCGGCGCTGGCAACAGCGAGGATGACATTTGCCCCCGGTCCGGCCAGGGCGACCAGCAGCATGTCGCGCTGCGGATTTTTGAAATAACGGGGATTGACCGGTACCGGCTTGGCCCAGCCGATTTTCATGATGATAAAAGCCAGCACCCCCAGGGGATCAAGATGCTTCAGCGGGTTGAGGGTCAGGCGGCCCTCATTTTTGGCGGTCGGGTCACCCAGGCGCCAGGCCACATACCCGTGGGCCAGTTCGTGCACGGTCAAGGCAAAGAGAAAGGGCGGGGCCTGAATGATCAGTTGCTGTACAAAGCTGTTGATGTCGAAGTTCATGAACAAGAAAGTCTCCTGAGGCAAGGTGGGTGCTTAAATGTGGTACATGGGGGCGGAGCCCACTGAGAAAATAAGAAGAAAAGGGTGAAAAGCGAGGAAAAAGAAGGTCCGCGGTCAGCGCAGCGGCTGGCTGGTGACCGGGTAGGAGCTCCGGATAAAGGCCAGGGCCTGCTCGTGGCTGGTGATCTCGCCATCCAGCTGCATTTCGATCAGGTGATTGTGGATGGTCCGGAACTGCGGGCCGGGGATATAACCCATGGCCTTGAGTTCATCGCCTCCGACCAGCGGCGTCACCTTGCGCAGCGCGGTGACAAAGAGGGAAACCGCCTGCTGGATGTAGCGTTTACGGGCAATGGTCATCAGGTACAACAGGCCTTCATTGTCGAGTTCGCTCAAAAGCCAGTAGGTTTCGCTGGGTTTGAGAAAAGGTCGCTTCTGCATTTCTTGGGCGATGCGCTCGCCTTCGGTCTTTTGCAGGATCAGTTTTTTCCGCTGCTTGGGCGGAATGTTGAAACGGTGGCAAAAGGCGACCAGTTCCTTGACCCGTGAGCGGCTCATGATCGCCAGCAAATACACCATCCAGGTTTCGATTTTCTCCGGCAGATAGAGCAGCTTGAACCAGGAAATAGCCTGGCCCGCCTGGGTAAGAAAATGGAGGAAACGGCGGTCTATCTCCAGGTTGGGGCGCAGGTCGGGCCAGAGAAAGGGAAAGAGCTTGAACGAGGCCATGCGCTTAAGAGCCGGGACCGGGTCGTCCTCGGAGAGGATGAGTTTGAGCTCATGGAAAAAGCGCGGCTCCTCGAACCGGTCGAACAGGTTCATCTGCACTGTGTTCTTAATCAATTTTTCGGTGTGACGGGTGATGGTGAAATCGAGCCGTCCCTCGAAGCGAATCGCTCGGAAGATTCGCGTGGGGTCTTCAACAAAGCTCAGGTTGTGGAGGACCTGGATGCGTCGTTCCTTGAGGTCGTTCTGGCAATTGAAGTAGTCGACCAGGGTGCCGAATTGCGTGGGGTTGAGATGGATGGCCATGGCGTTGATGGTGAAGTCGCGGCGATAAAGATCGAGCTTGATCGAACTGTGTTCCACCGTGGGCATGGCCGCCGGGTGCTCGTAATACTCCAGCCGGGCGCTGGCCACGTCAATGCGGGTCTGGTCCGGAAAGAGCACGGTGGCGGTGCCGAATTTCTCGTGGGGATGGACGATGCCGTGCCGCAGTTCAGCCAGGGCCTTAGCAAAACGGATGCCGTCGCCCTCGATGACAATGTCGATGTCAGTGTTTTTCGCATGGAGCAACAGGTCGCGAACAAAGCCGCCGGCCACATAGGCGTTGTATCCCAGTGTCGCGGCGGTCTCGCCGAGCTCGCGCAAGAGGACGGTGATGGCCCGGGGCAGGACCTGGGCCATGACGCTGGAGAGGTTGCGGGTTCGTTCCACCGAGGGCCGTTCGTCCCCGCGCAGCAGATCGGTGGAGAGGTGGGCTGGATCGTTGACCAGCAGGCTGAGCAGGTCGGTGCGGGTGATCACGCCGACGATGGCTTCTCCCCGGACCACGGGGATGAGCCGCTGGCGGTTTTCGATGATCAGCTTCTGGATGTCGGCCAGGGTCCCGCTTTCCGGCAGGGTGGCAATCTCGGTGGTCATGTAGTCGGCCACCGGCAGGCTGCCCAGCTTGTGAAAGATGGCTTTTTCCGCCACCATCCGGGAGATCATGCCCAGGAGGCCGCTGGGCGGGGAGGCGTTCTCCTGGTCGCCATTAGCGCGAACCACCGGCAGCACGGTCACGTTGTAGCGGGTCATCAGCCGGTTGGCCTGATCGATGCTCAGGTCCGGAGTGACGGCAATCACCGGGGAGCTCATCAACTCGCCGGCAATGGCTTTGGGCCGGATGTGGCGGTGGAGCAAGCCGACCAGTTGCTCCTCGGCCTCGGCAATGGTCAGGTCGCGGATGGTGGCCGAGGCGGCGGAGGCGTGGCCGCCGCCGCCAAATTCCCGGACAATCGTGCCCACATTGATTTCAGGAATGCGGCTGCGGGCAATCAGGTAGGTCCGTTCGCCCATGCTGATCAGGGCGAAGAGGACATCGATGTTTTCCATGACCATCAATCGTTGGACGATCACCGCGAAATCATTGATGTAATCGGGCACGGTCAGCTTGCTGATGACCACGGTCACCCCGCGGATGACATAGGTATGGGCCTCCTGCTGCAACTGGCCGATGAGGCTGATCTGTTCGGAGGAGAGTTCGCGGGAAACAAACTGGGTGACAACATCGAGATTGGCCCCGTGAGCGAGGAGCCACGAGGCCGCGGCCAGATCCTCAGGGCAGGTGGAGGAATGGAGAAAACTGCCGGTATCTTCGTAGATACCCAGCGCCATCAGGGTGGTTTCTTCTGGGGTGGGGACGATGTCGTGTTCTTGAAAGATGCGGGTGAAGATGGTGGTGGTCGAACCGAAGGGCGCGACGGTTTCGAGGGCGCCGCGCAGGTCGCCGGGAGCATTCGGGTGATGGTCGTACAGATGAACGATAATGTTGGGATTGTTGAGACATTCTGCCAGCTTGCCGATTCGTTCCGCCTGCCGGGTGTCGACCACGATTAGGCGCTGGACCCGGCTGAGGTCAATATGCTTGATCTTTTTGAATTCGTAGATATTGCGGAATTCCTGGGCCAGGTAATCGCGGACGCTTTTTTCCTGGGAACCGGGAAAGACAAGCTCGGCTTCCGGGTACAGTCTTTTTGCGGCGACCATGGCCGCCAGGCTGTCGAAGTCGGCGCCAATGTGGGTGGTGATGATGTCCATGGCCCCGATTATACACCACCGGCACTATCTGTAAAGAAAACCAGGCGCTGGCCGTTGCTTGGCTCAGGTGGAGCCAACTGAACGGCTTTATACCAAATTTTCGGGATGGCTGTCGCTCGGAAGGCCTGCGGGGGCTGATAAAATTGTAGAGCATCATTTTGTTGTTGCTTGACAATTGATCGTTGATGCTCTATTTTAGCTAACTTCCTGTGGATCAGCAGAGCGGGTGTAGCTCAGTTGGCAGAGCACAAGCTTCCCAAGCTTGGGGTCGCGGGTTCGAACCCCGTTGCCCGCTCCAGACGGAAGTTGGCCTGGCGCCAATGGCCGCCTTGATCCTGCCGGGATCGGCTGCCGGATTCGCCGGTGTACGTGTACGTGAAAGTGGGCTCTGCCCGCTTTTTTTATTGCCTTTTCCCAGGGGCACCTGTGTCGGCAGGGAAAAGGGATGGGTATCTGTTTCCCCCCCCAATATCAAATAAAAAGGTTGTAACAGCAGTGGAAGACGCGGCGGATCGATTGATAACGACTATCCAGGGGTTTGCCGAACCTCTGCTGGCCGATATGGGAATGGAGCTGGTGGAGATCCAGTTCCGCCGGGAAGGTCATGGCTGGGTGCTGCGGTTGTTTATTGATAAGGAAGGCGGCATAACCATCGATGACTGCGCCACGGTGAGCCGGCAAGTCAGCGCCTACCTTGAAGTGGAAGACCTCATCGCTCACGCCTATCACCTCGAGGTCTCCTCGCCGGGATTGGAGCGACCCCTCAGGAAACGAGAAGATTTTATTCGGTATGCCGATCGGCTGGCGCGGATCAAATTGCGGGAACCCTTGGGGGAGCAGAAGGTGCTGGTTGGCACGCTGCTCGGTCTGGAAGGGGACACCGTCGTTTTGGCGCTGGAAAAGGAAACTGTCCGCATCGATTTGGAAAATATATCAAGGGCACGCTTGACGCTGTAGTCGTTCCATGAAAGCCGCTATTGAGTAGCGGTTCATTGGGGCCAAGGAAACACGCAAACGATTGTCTGAGCTGGAGTAGACACATGGTTGGAACAGAAAATCTCAAACGAATTGTCGATCAGATCTGCCGGGACAAGGGGATTGATCGATCCTTGCTGATTGATGCCATTGAAGAAGCCGTTCGTTCCGCTGTCCGGAAAAAATTCGGCAATCGCCGGGAGATAGAGGTTCAGTTCAGCGAGGATTTGGGCGAGGTTGAGGTTTTTCAATACCGCACGGTGGTGGATGAGGTCTATGACGAAGAGACCGAAATTTCGCTGGAGGACGCCCGCCGTCTCGATCCGGACGCCGAGTTGGACGACGACCTGGGAGAAAAGCTGGACAATATTGCCGATCTTGGGCGCATTGCGGCCCAATCGGCCAAACAGGTGATCATCCACCGGATGCGCGATGCCGAGCGTGACGTTATCTACGAGATGTATCGCGATCGCGAGGGGACCATCGTCAATGGCATCGTCCAGCGGTTTGAGCGCGGCGACATGATCATTAATCTTGGACGCACGGACGCCATTCTGCCCCGTGACGGCCAGATCCCGAAACGCTCCTACAAGCAGGGCGACCGCATTCGCGCCTATCTGCAGGAGGTTCGCCGCGATACCCGGGAGGGCAAATTCCGTGACTCCCAGTTAATCCTGAACCGAACCTGCAACGAGTTCCTTATTAAGCTCTTCGAAATGGAAGTGCCCGAAATAGCCGAGGGCATTGTCAAGATCATGGGCGCCGCCCGGGAGCCGGGATTCCGGGCAAAGATCGCGGTGTCTTCGATTGAGTCGGATGTCGATCCAGTGGGCGCCTGTGTGGGACTCAAAGGATCGCGGGTGCAGAATGTCGTCCAGGAGTTGCAGGGGGAGCGGATCGATATCGTGCCCTGGAGTCCGGACCCGGCCAAGTATGTGTACAACGCCCTGGCCCCGGCGGAAGTGTCCATGGTCATTATCGATGACGATAAAAAATCCTTGCTGGTGGTGGTGCCCGACGATCAGTTGTCGCTGGCCATCGGCCGTCAGGGGCAGAATGTCCGGCTGGCTTCTCGGTTGCTGGGCTGGAAGATTGATGTCAAGAGCGAGCAGCGGTACACTAATCTGGAAAATAACGGGTATCTCAGCTTGACTGAGGTCGATGGCGTGGACGAGAGTCTTGCGGATCGTCTGTTTGCGGCCGGCGTCACTTCGGCCGGCCGGCTGGCTGGCATGGACATCGAGAAATTGATGGCCCTGGCGCGGGTGGATGAAGAGAAGGCCCGAACCTTGCAGAAGATGGCAGCCCAGGTGGAGCCACCAGAGGTGGCCACCGTTCCATCGTCCAGCTTGGTGGAGGATGAGGCGCAGGACGAGGCCGCACCGGACAGCGAAGGCAACGGCGCAACCAGCCAGTCGGATGATCATGGTCCGGCCGAAGAAGAACCGGGCGGTGAGCCGGCCTGATGCGCAGAGGTCATGTCCCCGAACGTACCTGCCGGGGCTGCGGCCATAAACGACCCCGCTTTGATTTGCTTCGGTTTATCGTGGTTGAGGGCAGGTTGGTCGAGGATCAGCAGGGCGATTTAGCCGGCAGAGGGATATATTGTTGCAGCCAAAGTATCTGCCGTGAACGGTTGGCAAAGAGTAAAAAGATCCGGAAAGCGGACTGAGCATGCTTGGCGGGTTATAGAGGAAGGGAGTGTTTGATGAGCAAGGTTCGTATTTACGATCTCGCCAAGGAGTTCGGGCTGAAGAGCAAGGATTTGGCAGACAAGCTGATTGCAATGGGATATCCCATTGCAAGTCATAGTTCAAGCGTCGACGACGGTATGGCCGTGGATATTCGAAGGAAAATGAAAGGTGAAGCGGGCTTTGGCGCGCCGGAAGGGCGCATTGAACTGAAAAACCGGACCGAGCCCGCCGCCGTGAAGGGCGCAACCGTTATTCGCCGCCGTTCCAGGGCTGACAAGGAAGAGGCCGCTAAAAAGCAGGAAGCAGCCGACGCCCTCGTGCTGGAGGCGGAGGTCCTGGCCTTGGAAGCTCGTCTTCGGGAGGAGGCGGAGGCGGCTCAAGCGCAACCGGCTGTTGAGGCGGCAGAATCGCCTGAAGAGAGGGTGGAAGAGGAAGCCGCCGCCGGCCCTGCTGCTGCGGAAGCCAGCGAGAAGCCGGTTGGCGAAGAGCGGGAGCCTGAGCAGCTTAAAGGGGCGGAGAGCGGCGAAGAGGCTGAAGCCGTCTCGGCGGTCAGTGTCGAGCCGGAACCGTTGGCAGTGAGCGGAGCGACTGTCGATGAAGAGGTCAAGAAACCCAGGCAGCTAGCCAGAATCGTGGGCAGGGTGGTTATTCCCGTTCCGGAAAAACGCGTCAAGCCGGTGGTGAAAAAACCAGTTCGTCCGGCACGCCCGACTCCTGGGGATGTGCCCACCGATATCCCGGTCGTCAAAGACGATGCGGCTCGAGGAGACAAGGGCAAGAAAAAGACCAAGCGGGTTGTCGCTGTCCAGGCGGATGATGACGATCAGAACAAGAAGGGCGCCAAGGGACTGAAAAAAGGAAAAGGCAGGATCGAATTCACTCCGGATGGTGACGTCGAATTCATGCGTCCCCGTAAGGGTAAGAAAAAGAAGGACGGTTCGAAAAAAGAACTGCTGGCGCCGCAGATTGCCGAGACCAAGGCAATCAAAAAACGGATCAAGGTAGTGGCCACCATCAGTGTCGGCGATCTGGCCAAACGCATGGGTGTTAAGGCCAGCGAGGTCATTGCCGCCCTGATGCGGCTGGGTGTTTTGGCTACCCTGAACCAGGCCTTGGATGTTGATACCGCAGCCTTGGTGGCCGCCGATTTCGGCTACGAGGTCGAGCAGGCGATGACCGAGGAACTGGAAGTTGAGGCCTTGCAGGAACAGGAAGTCGAAATGGGCGGCGTGGCTCAGCTCCGCTCACCGGTGGTTACGGTCATGGGGCATGTCGACCACGGTAAGACCTCCATCCTCGACGCCATCCGTAAAACCGACGTGGCTGCTGGCGAGGCCGGTGGCATCACCCAGCATATCGGCGCCTATCATGTCCAGGCGCCTTCCGGCGATTTGACCTTTGTCGATACCCCCGGCCATGCAGCGTTTACCGAGATGCGCTCGCGAGGCGCTAAGGTCACCGATATCGTTGTTCTGGTGGTTGCCGCCGATGATGGTGTCATGGATCAGACCAAGGAGGCCATTGCGCACTCCAAGGCCGCCGACGTGCCGATCGTGGTTGCGATCAACAAGATAGACAAGGACAATGCCGACCCCGACCGGGTCAAGCGGGAACTGAGCGATTTTGGCCTGATTCCCGAGGAGTGGGGTGGTACCACTATTTATTGTCAAACTTCAGCAAAAAAAGGGATCGGCATCGAAGAATTGCTCGAATCGATCCAGTTGCAGGCGGAAATTCTCGAACTGCGGGCCGATCCGTCTCGTAAGGCCAAAGGCACGGTTATTGAGGCGCAGCTCCATAAAGGGCGTGGTCCAGTGGCCACGGTCCTGGTTCAGGATGGCACCCTGCGGCCCGGCGACCATTTTGTCGCCGGCATGTACAGCGGTAAGGTGCGGATGCTCACCAACGAGCGCGGCGAGCAGGTTCAGGAGGCCGGCCCCTCCATCCCGGTCGAGGTGCAAGGCCTTTCCGGCGTACCCCAGGCAGGGGACGAATTCGTCGTGCTCACCGACGAGAAAATGGCTAAATCGGTCTCCAGCTCTCGGCAACTCAAGGCGCGGGAAATCGAACTGGCCTCGGCCTCCAAGGTGTCCCTCGACAATCTTTTCGAGAAGATGGCCGAGCAGGATGTCAAAGAGCTGCGGGTCATTCTCCGCGCCGACGTTCAGGGGACGCTCCAGGCCTTTGGTCAGGCGGCGGAAAGCCTGTCGACCAAGGTGATCCGGGTCCGCTCCCTGCACGAGGGGACAGGATCGATTACCGAGAACGACATCCATCTCGCCGCCGCTTCGGACGCCGTGATCATCGGCTTCAATGTGCGGCCCACGGTCAAGGTGAAGGAACTGGCCGATCGGGAGGGGGTTGATATTCGCTCCTACGACGTCATCTATCACGCGCTTGAAGATATCGAAAAGGCCATGAAGGGCATGCTGGAACCGACCTTTGTGGAGCGGGTCATCGGTACGGCCGATGTGCGTGAAACCTTCCAGGTGCCCAAGATTGGCACCATCGCCGGTTGTTCGGTCATTGCTGGTAAGATTGAACGCAATGCGAAGGTGCGGGTGCTCCGGGAGGGCGTGGTGGTTTATACCGGAAAAATATCCTCGCTGCGGCGGTTCAAGGACGATGTCAAGGAAGTGTTGACCGGCTTTGAATGCGGTATCGGCGTCGAGCATTTCAATGACCTTAAGATCGGCGATAATTTGGAGGCCTTTGTTCTCGATGAGGTCGAGGGGGTTCTGTAATCGATTGACTATGCCTATGGAATTCGATTTCAAATTACCCGGATTAGGGAAGCCGGAAAGCTCGCGGCCCAAGCGGGTGGCCGAGGCCGTCAAGAACGAGCTGAACATGCTTCTGCTGCAAAAGGTTGCCGATCCGAGGCTGTCCGGTGCGCTCATTTCCCGGGTAGAGGTGACGCCAGATCTCAAGCAGGCCAAGATCTATTTCACCGTGCCGGCCGGGAAGGACAATGGCCCGGCGCTCAAGGGAATGAACCGGGCCAAGGGATTTTTCCGCAGTCATCTGGCCAAGATCCTCAACCTGCGTTACACCCCTGAACTGCTCTTCTATTTTGACGATCTCAACGAAGAGGTGGCGCGTATCGACACCTTGTTCCGGCAGATTGAGAAGGAACGGAAGCATGAACAATCCTGAACCCACGGTGTTCACGGCGGTTCAGGACAAGGGGCATATCCTCCTTGCCACCCATTTCAATCCCGACGGCGACGCCCTCGGTTCCCTGTTCGGGCTGGCCGAGATCCTCGAAGGCATGGGCAAGCGGGTGCTCCGATACCTTGAGGAGCCGGTTTCCCATCTGTATCGCTTCCTGCCCGGCTGCGGCCAAGTGCAGACCGATATGATCAAGGTCAGAGAGTTTGTCCACCAGGGCCAGGTCCAGGACGATTTTCTCACGGTCTGTCTCGATTGCGGTGAACCCGAGCGGTTGGGGAAGGAGTATCGGGCAGTGACCGGATTTCGGCCCCTGGTGGTGATCGATCATCATCAGGGCAACCCCGGGTTTGGCGATGGCGCTTGGATCGAACCGCACCGCTCCTCGACCGCCGAGATGGTCTATGACCTGGCTGTAGCCTTGGAGGCCGAAATATCAGCCAGGGCCGCTGAATGCCTGTACACGGCAATCAGCACCGACACCGGCTCCTTCCGCTACGAATCGACCAGCAGCCACACCTTCAACGTGGCCGGCCAACTGGTGAGCCGGGGGGTACGGCCGGAACTGATAGCCAATAATCTTTACGATAATTACACTCTTGGGCGAGTGCGCCTGATGCAGGAAGTGTTGGCCACTCTGGAAATGTACGAGCGGGACAGAATTGCCATCATCCGCGTGACCCAGAAGATGCTGGAGCGAACCTTCACCACCATGGTGGATACCGAATATTTCATCAATCTGCCCAGGGCGATCACTACGGTCCGGGTGGCAATTTTCCTCAAGGAGGTCGAGCCGGACCACGTTTCCGTCAGTCTGCGGGCCAAGGGGAAATGTGACGTTTCTCTTGTGGCAGCCCGCTTTGGCGGCGGCGGTCACCGCAACGCCAGCGGTTTTCGCGTTAAGGGGCAGAGCCTGGAGGGAGTGCGCGATGCCCTGCTGCCGCTGCTCCGCCAGGAGGTTCAGGTTTAGGCCCGGGACCATGACGGCGATTGACCCTGATTGCGGGGACGGGCCGGTATGGAGCGACGGCGTGTTTCTGGTGGACAAACCGGATGGCCTGACCTCCTTTGCCATTGTTCGCCAGATTCGGCGGTTGCTCGGCATTAAAAAGGTTGGGCATGCGGGAACCCTCGACCCCTTTGCCACCGGCTTGCTGATCGTCTGCGCCGGCCGGACCGCCACTCGGCATATCGAACTGCTCATGGGCGGGCGAAAAACGTATTTGGCCCGGCTGCAATTGGGCGTGGAGACCTCAACCCAGGATCCAGAGGGTGTTGTTACCCAAACGAATCCGGTGCCGGAATTGGATGCCGCTGGCCTTGCCGCCTGCCTGCAGCAGCATGCCGGGCCACAGATGCAAGCGCCGCCTCCCTATTCGGCGGCCAAGCACAAGGGCAAGCCGCTCTATTTTTATGCCCGGAAAGGCGTCCTTATCGAAAAGGCGGCCAAGCCGATCGAGATTCATCGCCTGGAGTGCTTGGGGTATGATGCGGTATCCTGCCAATTGACCCTTGCCGTCGAGTGCAGCCGGGGCACCTATATCAGGGTGCTGGCTGCTGATATCGGCAGGTCACTCGGCTGTGGCGCTCATCTGGTCGGGTTACGGCGGACTCGAAGCGGAGCGTTCTCGGTGGATGACAGCCTGTCGGGGTCGGTGCTGTTTGCGGAGAATGGACTGCAGCTGTTGCGTAACAGCCGGCGCGGAATCGACGAGGTGCTGCAGGCCGCCGGGCAACCCTTTGTTTAAACTTGCCACGATTGATCGACGTAGAGTATAGAAGTTCGATGTCGTTCCCTTGGGTCGCCCCTCTGACCCAGGACAAGGAACATTGTATCCAGACTCCAGAGAGGCTGAGGGAAGTGCTTTTCTGGTAGCAGAAGGAAAATGGAGATGCCCCATGGCACAAACAGCGGAAAAGAAAAAAGAACTGATTGAAAAATTTAAGGTCCATGAAACCGATACCGGTTCGTGCGAGGTCCAGATTGCCCTCCTCACCGAGCGTATCCTCTACCTCACCGAGCATTTCAAAACGCATGCCAAGGATCATCATTCCCGTCGCGGTCTGTTGAAACTTGTCGGGCAGCGCCGCAGTCTGCTTAAATATTTAATGAAAAAAGACATTGCCAAGTACCGGAGTCTGATCCAGCAACTCGGCATCCGCAAATAAGTAGTTTCCGGACGGCGGGCCATGGTGGTCCGCCGTCCGGCTTTTTATGATGTGATTGTGCTGCGGCAGCGGGAAAGTCATAAAGACACAAAGGACACAGAGAGAATTGGCAAGGGATGTGGGATTGTCGCTGCATCCTTTGTGCCTTTGTGACGGAATTGAGCTGCACCAGTCGCATCGTCCCACGCATATTCCGGGAAAGCCGGAACAGGAGTATCTATGATAAAAACAGTAGCAACCGAAATCGGCGGGCGGACTATCGCCTTTGAAACAGGCAAGATGGCCAAGCAGGCTAACGGATCCGTGGTCATTACCAGCGGCGACACCAAGGTGCTGGTCACCGTGGTTGCCGAGACCGAATCCAAGGATATGGGCTTCTTGCCCCTGACCATTGAATACCAGGAACGGATGTACGCCGCCGGCCGCATCCCCGGCAGCTATTTCCGGCGGGAAATCGGCAGGCCCAGCGAGAAGGAAGTGTTGACCTGCAGGATGATCGACCGGCCCCTGCGCCCCCTCTTTCCTGATGGGTATTCCTGCGAAACCCAGTTGATCGCCACGGTCTTCTCGGCGGACCAGGATCTCGATCCCGATATCCTGGCCATGAATGGCGCCTCCACCGCCCTGATGCTCTCCGACATCCCCTTTGCCGGACCGGTTGCGGCCGCCCGGGTCGGGTATATCGACGGCCAGTACGTGCTCAATCCCAGCAAGAGCCAGTTGGAAAAATCGCAGATCAGTCTGGTGGTCGCCGGCACCCGTACCGCTGTGGTCATGGTCGAGGGCCGGGCCGGAGAGATGGGTGAGGATGTGGTCCTGGAGGCCATCTTTTTCGCCCACGCCGCTATCCAGCCGCTGCTTGACCTGCAGTTCGAACTGCAGAAAGAGGCCGGCAAGGCTAAGCGCGTGGTCGTCCCGCCGCCCGTCAATCTCGCCCTCAAGGAAAAGGTCGAGGCCGCAGCTGCAGCCGGTATGGATGAAGTGGTCAACATCGCCGACAAAATGGATCGTTCCAGCCGCTATTCCCGGCTCAAAGAGGAAGTGCTGGCCCAGATCGATCCTGAACTGTACGAGAAACCTGGACAGGTAACCGATCTGTTGAGCAGTTACAAGAAACAGGTGATGCGGGATCGGATCGTCAGCAAAGGCCAGCGGCTTGACGGCCGTTCCTTCGAGGACGTCCGCCCCATCAGTTGCGAGGTCGGCATCCTGCCCCGCGCCCATGGTTCAGCCCTCTTTACCCGCGGCGAAACCCAGGCCCTGGTGATCTGCACCTTGGGCAGCGAGCGCGATGAGCAGCATTTGGAGGGCTTGGGCGGCGACGTCTACCGCCGGTTCATGCTCCACTATAATTTCCCGCCGTTCTGCGTCGGTGAAGTCCGCCGCCTGAGCGGCCCGAGCCGCCGTGACATCGGCCACGGCACCCTGGCTCGCCGGGGCATCGAGGCAGTCCTGCCCGCCAGCGATAGCTTTCCCTATACCCTGCGGGTGGTCTCCGAGGTTCTGGAGTCCAACGGATCCTCTTCCATGGCCACGGTCTGCGGCGGCAGTCTGGCGTTGATGGACGCTGGCGTACCGGTCAAGTCGCCGGTTTCCGGCGTGGCCATGGGGCTGATCAAGGAAGGGGATCAGGTTGTAGTGCTCACCGACATCCTTGGTGATGAAGATCATCTCGGGGATATGGATTTCAAGGTGGTCGGTACCCGCGAAGGCATTACCGGCCTGCAGATGGACATCAAGATTGACGGCGTTGACCGGCAGATCATGTCCCAGGCCCTGGCCCAGGCAAAGAAGGGCCGGATCCATATCCTGGGAAAAATGGAAGAGGCTCTCGGTTCGCCTAGAACGGCGGTTTCCGAGCATGCGCCCAAATATGTCACCATCAAGATCCACCCCGACAAGATTCGTGACATTATCGGCCCCGGCGGCAAGATCATCCGTGAGATGACTGCTGAGTATGATTCCAAGATTGATGTCGAGGACGATGGCACCATCAAAATTTTCAGCAACAGCTGTGAAATGGCCAACGCCCTTATTCAACGGATCCAGCAGATCACCGCAGTGCCCGAGGTTGGCAAGATTTACGAGGGCGAGGTCCGCACCATTAAGGAATTCGGCGCCTTTGTGCAGATTTTTCCCGGCACCGACGGCATGGTGCATATCTCCGAACTGGCCAACGACCGGGTGAAGAATGTGACCGATGTGGTGAAAGAAGGCGATGTGATCAAGGTCAAAGTGATTGATATTGACAACCGGGGCCGTATCCGGTTGAGCCGCAAGGCTGCTCTGGCCGAGGGCGAAGCATAATTGTCCGTGCAGTTCTGAGGTGAAAAAAGCCGGTGGCCGTGCAAACGGTAACCGGCTTTTTTTTTGAGAATGAACGATGCATCTCTAACGTGAGGAAGAACGATGGAGGCGATAGCCGTTGCCGTTACCTGGCTGGATCCCGAGCAGGCTGCCGGCTTGCCGCTGCCGGCCTATGCCACCGAGCTGGCAGCCGGGATGGATGCCGGCGCGGCCATCATGGATCCGGTGGTGCTTGCGCCCGGTGAGATCCGGCTGATACCCTGCGGCTTTGCCGTGGCTATTCCTGAGGGCTATGAAATCCAGGTTCGTCCCCGTTCGGGACTGGCAGTCAAGTGCGGCATTACCGTGATCAACGCCCCCGGGACCATTGACGCCGATTACCGGGGCGAGGTCAAGGTTGGTCTGATCAATCTCGGCCAGCTCCCCTACACCATCCGTCGCGGCGATCGCATTGCCCAGCTGGTGCTGGCGCCAGTGGCCCGAGCGGCCTTGCATCTGGTCGCGGAGCTGGCGCCGACGGGGCGGGGCAGCGGCGGATTCGGCCATACCGGTCTGGGAGCAGGGGATGGCCCCGCTTCCGGCACGGCGCAACCGTGAGGTTTGCTGTTCTCGGCAGCGGCAGCAAGGGCAACTGCACCTTGGTGGAGGCCGGTTCGACCCGTCTGCTCATTGACAACGGTTTTTCCGGCAAGGAATTGATCAGTCGGCTGCATAGCTTGGACATCGCTCCGGAAAGCCTGACCGCCATCCTTGTCACCCATGAGCATGACGACCATGTCAAGGGCGTGGGGGTGGTGGCACGAAGGCTCAATCTGCCGGTCTATGCCAACGAGGCCACTCACCGGGCCGCCGAGCAACGGATGGGCAAGGTTCCCGGACGCCTGGATTTCGGCACTGGAGAATCGTTTGCGATCGAAGAGCTGCGGGTGCATCCTTTTTCCGTGTCCCACGACACCTCCGATCCGGTTGGGTTCGTCGTCAGCGACGGTATTTGCAATTTGGGTTACTGCACGGATACCGGTAAAATCACCCGGCTCATGCATCATCATCTGCTGCAATGCCAGGCCGTGGTCCTAGAGGCCAACCACGATGTGCAGATGCTCAAGGAAGGCCCCTATCCCTTGCCGTTGCAGCAGCGAGTCCTCTCCAGTCGCGGACATCTGGCCAACACGGATTCGCTGACCTTTGCCGCCCAGTTGAGCGAGGAACGGTTGCGGCTGCTGGTGCTGGCCCATCTCAGCGAGATCAACAACCATCCCGATCTGGTGCTGCGGGAGGCCCAGCGACGGCTGCCGGGGAGGGGGACTCTGCGGGTGCTGCTTGCCGGACAAGGGCAGGCCAGTCCTTTGCTGGAGATTGGGCCGTGAAACGGTCACTGCTGCCGTGCACTGTCGCAGAGGCGGACGGATGGGGATCTTTCATTTCTGGAACGATGGCCCCCTAACTGGAGAGGTCGTGCCTTTGCTGCGTTGGAAAAAGAACAGCATTGCCTATCGCGTGACGTTTCAGGTCATTTTTTTCAGCACGATGGTGGCCCTCTTGTCCACCGGGTTGCAGCTGTATCTCGATTACCGCCATGACATCCAGGGGATTCACGCCTTTTTTACTTCTGTCCAGGAAACCAGCATTCGACCGCTTGAGGAGAGCGTGTGGATTCTTGACGATCTTCAGGTCAATTTACAGCTTGAAGGACTGATCAAGCGAGAGAATATCGTTTATGCAGCGGTGGAGATGGACGGCCAAGTTGCCTGGGCCAAGGGTTTCGAAACTCGTAACAACAGCATTTCCCATGTTTTTGTCCTGGATCATCAGGTCCGGGGTGAGTTCGAACAGATCGGCCGGTTGCATGTGACCGCCTCCCTGGAGGGAATCTACAATCGTCTGCGCCAGCGGGTCATTATTTTACTGGCAAGCAATGCGGTGAAGACCTTTTTTGTCTCCGGATTCATTCTTCTGTTGTTTCAAAAGAGTCTGACGCAGCATCTGATTCGTCTGTCCCAGTATGTGCAGGATCTTGATTTTAAAAACGGACCATTGGTACTTTTCAGGCTGGATCGTCCCGCGCCCACCCACCCCGATGAACTGGATCAGGTGGTGTCGGCCTTCAACGACCTGTGCGCGAGTGGTCACAGGGCGTTGCTTGACATCCAGGCCCAGGAACAACGGTTGCGCCTTTTCCTGGACGCCACCGAGGAGGTCGTTCTGGGCGTGGATGTCCTGGGGCGCTGCACGTTCATCAATCGGGCCGGACTGGAACATTTTCCAGGGCACGATCCGCACGCTATCATAGGGAAAGATATTCTGGTGCTGCTCTCCTCCGGCGAGCGGGAGGCCGCCCAGTCGCAGCTTTTGAGCGGGCTGGTCCGTGCCACCATCGCTGAGGGGGAAGCGCTTCTGGCCGATGAAATGCCGCTGCGTCTGCCGGACGGCTCTTCCCTGCTGGTCAGCCTGCGCTCCTATCCGGTTTTCGAGAACGGTCAATGCACGGGCGCCGTTGTCTTCTATGCCGATATCAGCCGGCAGCAGAAGCTGGAGCAAGAAAAACAGCTGTTTGCCAAAGTGATCCGGCAGGCGCCGGCTTTGATCCTCATTGCCGATGCTGAAGGGGACATCGAGTATGTCAATGCCGCCTTTGAACAGATTCTGGGATTTACAGCGGCAGAACTTGTGGGGCGGCCAGCGTCGGACTGTCTGCAGGGGTTAGATTTCGATGAGCAAATGGAGCAGGTGCGGAGTCGGATCTCCAAGGGTGCGGCGTGGACCGGCACTTTCACCAACACCACTCTGCACGGCCGCCGGGTCATCCTGGGAGCGGCTATTTTTCCCATCTTCAATCGGCGGGGGCAATTGACCAATGTGGTGGCCATGGGGCGTGACAGCACCCGTGAGCAGCAGTTGGTGGAACAGTTGCACCATGCGCAGAAAATGGAGGCCATCGGCAAGCTGGCCGCCTCGATTGCGCACGAATTCGGCAACCCCCTCCTCGGAATTCGTTTTGCGCTGCACGATGTCCAGCAACGATTGGGGGCGGATTCGGAAGATAAAAAATTATTGCTCCTGGCAGAAAACGAATGTGACCGGATGCGTAAACTGATCCGGGATCTGCAGCAGTTCAACCGGCCGTCCACCCGCGAGAAAACCATTTTTGATCTGCACCGTGTTCTAGAGGAGATCCTGACGCTGCATCACAATTTTCTTAGGAAGAAAAAAGTCACCCTCAACAGAGCGTATGTGCATGGGGCGCTCCTTGTTTCTGCGGTTGAGGACCAAATCCGGCAGGTATTCATCAACCTGACCATCAATGCCGCTGACGCCATGGCTGCACAAGGCGGAACCTTGACCATCAGGACAACCGCTCTCGGCGAGGAAGCCAGAGTCTGTGTGGAAGACAGCGGTCCGGGGATTGCGCCGGAGAATATTGGACGAATCTTTGAGCCGTTCTTCTCCACCAAGGCGGTGGTTGAGGGAGCCGGGCTTGGCTTGCCGGTTTCCTACGGTATTGTGCGCGCCCATGGCGGCACTATAGCAGTGCAGTCCGAACCGGGCAGGACTGTCTTTTGCGTCACCTTGCCCGCCGCAAGCGCCAATGATGCGGCACAATCCGTCTAGCCGCGCGGATGAAACCGCTGGTGCGCCGATTTCAGACGGTCACTGTCAATATGCGTATAGATCTGGGTCGTGGAGATGTCGGTGTGGCCGAGCATCATCTGGACGGAGCGCAGGTCGGCGCCGCCGGCCAGGAGATGGGTGGCAAAGGAGTGGCGGAGCATGTGCGGACTGATTGCCTTGCTGATCCCGGCCGCCAGGGCGACCTCCCGGATGATCTGCCAGAAACGGGTGCGTGTCATCGCGGCCCCCCGGTTGGAGCAGAACAGCATCGGGCTGGGCTTGCCTTTAAGGATCATCGGCCGCCCCCGTTCAAGGTATTCCCGCACCATATCGCCGGCAGAAGCAGAAAAGGGGATAACCCGTTCCTTGTTGCCTTTCCCGAGAATGCGGAGATGGCCACTGCTCAGATTGCAGCCGCTTACCGGCAGGTTGACCAGTTCGGAAACACGCAATCCCGAGGCATAGAGCAGGTGCAGCATGGTGTGGTTGCGCAAGGTCAGGGGTGAAGGCCGTTCCGGGGGACGAAGAAGGGTTTCGACCTCGGCAACACTCAAGGCCTTGGGCAGACTGCGACCGATTTTCGGCGCATCAATCTCGGTCAGGGGGTTGTCCGGAAGCGCCCCCCGTTCTTGCAGATACAGGAAGAAGGCGCGCAGTGCCGCCAGTCTGCGGGCATTGGACCGCGTACTGATCCGGCGCTGATGGCAATATTGAAAATAGTGCTGCACCTGTTCCTTGCCGATGTCCTCCGGGAAGGGAGCGGCTGAGCGGGCGAGAAAGCGAAAAAATGAGTGGAGATCGGCCTCATAGGCGGTCACGGTATTCTTGGCGAGCCGTCTCTGGATGGTCAAATGCTGCAGAAAGAGCCGCAGGTGTTCGATGTACGCAGTAGGTTGCAGAGGCGTGGGGGGGGGCAAAGAGGGGAAAAACAAACGCCCCAACGGCGGACCGTCGGGGCGGGCAGTTCAGACCCGGCTTCTCATCCGGTTGAACTTGCGAAGTTTACGCAGGGCTTCAGCTGCTTTGCGGCGTTTCTTGACACTGGGTTTTTCGTAATATTCACGCCGTTTCAGCTCACGTTTAATACCGTCGATCTGCAGTTTTTTCTTCAACTGCCTGATCGCGTATTCAAGGTCACCTCTGACATCTACTTCGATCATGATTGCATCACTTCCTTTGGTGGTTGGCCGGAGCCGTTAGTAAGAGTATGGTCTGAAAAATGAAATAAATTATCCGCTTTGCCGGTGCTTGTCAAATCAAATAATTGAATTGTAGGCATTCTTCCTCTTGCCGCCACCGGCTGCATCGAGTCCGCTGACGCCCATCCCCACAGGGCGGCATCGTTTCGCATCGGCATATTTATGCCCTTTTGATTGTTTTTCTCCGTCCTGATGGTAACATGGTCGGCGACTATTTTGATGGGGCGTGAACCATGTGCATTCAACGGGAGGTCGACCATGGCGAAAATTCGATTGGCATTGATTGCCGGTGGAACATCTGATGAACGGGAAGTATCGCTCCGGGGGGCCGCCGGGGTGGAAAAGGCATTGGATCCGGATAAATACGAGGTCGTCCGTTACGATCCGGCAACCGATCTGGCGCGGATAGCCAGCGATGCCGCCCAGATTGATGTCGCTTTTCTTCTCCTGCACGGCGTGAACGGTGAGGACGGCACCATTCAGGGGTTTCTCGAACTGCTCGGTATTCCCTATCAGGGAGCCGGGGTCTTGGGGAGTGCCCTGGCCATGGACAAAAATCTGGCCAAGATTATGTACCGGTTGCATGGATTGCCGGTGGCGCCCTGGGTGATGGTGGAGCCGGGGGATCTTGCGGATACCGGCCGAATTGTGGCTGAAGTTGGCCTGCCCTGCGTGGTCAAGCCGGTGCGGCAGGGGTCTTCCATTGGCATGTCGATCGTGCGGGAAATCGAAAAGTTGCCTGCGGCACTCCGTCTGGCCCTGAAACATGACAACGAGGTCATGGTCGAGAAGTACATCAAGGGGCGCGAGTTGACCGTGGGCGTTCTCGGCAATGCCGATCTGATGGCCCTGCCCCTGGTTGAGATCATCCCCGATGCCAAGTATGCATTTTTTGATTATGAGGCCAAGTACCAGCCGGGCGCCAGCCGGGAGATCTGTCCGGCACCGGTGAGCGAGGAGGTGCGGCAAAAGGCGCAAAAATACGCTGTGACCGCCCATCGCAGTCTCCAGTTGCGCTGTTATAGCCGCACCGATATGATCCTTGCCGGTGAGGAATTGTATCTGCTTGAAACGAATACTATTCCGGGAATGACGCCCACTAGTCTGCTGCCCCAGGCCGCGGCCGCGGCCGGGTTTTCTTTCGGCGCCTTGTTGGATCGCCTGATCGATCTGGCCCGGGAAAAACCGGCACCGCTGCGGGGCTGAAAATGCGATGCGCCCACCGGAAACACTCCCGGTGGGCGTCACGTTTAGAAACGGGTCGCGAAATAGGGTTCCAGGACCTTGGGCAGGCGGACGGTGCCATCGGCCTGCTGGTAATTTTCGAGGATGGCCAGCAGGGTCCGTCCCACAGCCAGGCCCGAGCCGTTGAGGGTGTGCACGAGGCGGCTTTTTTTCTCGCCTTTGGGCCGGTAACGAATACCGGCCCGCCGGGCCTGGAAATCAAGGAAATTGGAGCAGGAGGAAATCTCGCGATAGCTGTTCTGTCCCGGTAGCCAGACTTCAATGTCATAGGTTTTGGCTGAGGAAAAGCCCAGGTCGCCGGCACAGAGGCTGATCACCCGATAGGGCAGTTCCAGCAGCTGCAGGGCTGCCTCCGCATCAGCCAGCAGGCTTTCCAGCTCATCCCAGGAGCTCTCGGGACTGGTGAACTTGACCAGTTCTATCTTTTCGAACTGGTGCTGCCGGATCAAGCCCCGGGTATCCTTGCCGTAGGAGCCGGCCTCCGAGCGGAAGCAAGGAGTGTAGGCGGTGTATTTCAGCGGCAGTTCGGTTTCGTCGAGGGTCGATTCGGCGTGAATATTGGTGACCGGGACTTCGGCGGTGGGGATCAACCACAGGTCCCAGCCCTCGAGCTTGAACAAGTCTTCCTTGAACTTCGGCAACTGGCCGGTGCCGGTCATCGTTTTAGAGTTGACCATGAACGGCGGCAGCACCTCCGTGTACCCGTGTCGCTGGGTGTGGAGGTCGAGAAAAAAATTGACCAGCGCCCGTGACAGTCTGGAGCCGAACCCTTTGAGCAGGGAAAAACGGGCGCCAGCTAGCCGGGAAGCGGTCTCAAAATCAAGAATGCCCAGTCGTTCGCCGATCTCCCAGTGCGGCAGGGGCTGAAAGGAAAAGGCCGGAATCTCGCCCCATCGTTTGATCTCGATGTTATCCTGGTCGTCCCGCCCTTCCGGCACGGAGTCGTCGCAGAGATTGGGGATGGACATGATGACGTCGTGCAACTCTTCTTCTATTCCCGCCAGGACGGTGTCCAGTTCCTTAATCCGGTCGGAGACTTGCCGCATTTCCAGGATCAGGGGCTCGGCCTCTCCGTTCCGTCCGCTCTGTTTCAGCGAGGCGATGGTTTTGGACACCGTGTTGCGCCGGTTTTTCAGGGCCTCGACCTCGGCGAGGGTCGCGAGCCGACGGTTGTCGGTTTCGGCAAAACGGTCGATGAGATGCGGGGCAACCCCTCGGAGGAGACTTTTTTGACGGACCAGATCCAGGTTTTCTCTGACAAAGCGTAATTCAAGCATGATGGTGTGCGTGGGGTTGAAAAGATAGAAAGACAAAAGATAGAAAGGTGAGTGCCGGGTGAGCGGCTGTTTGCCCGTATGCACGGCTTTTATCACGGCGTCCGGGGAAACGCAACGGGTATTCAATTGCTTTTATCCTTCTGTTTTGCTACTTTTTTCCCGCTTCGGTCCATTGTGCAAATACTGTGTTCACTATCCTTGATATCATGACCCAACCGCTGAAATCCTTTGCCATTTTTTTGCTTGAGTTGCGTGGTTTCTTGAAATCGCTCGGGATCACGATTGCGGTCACCACCTTGGCGCTTTTTTTCGTTTCCAGCCGCTTGCTGACCGGTTTGCAGGGGCATCTGGATGAAAAGCTCTATTTTTTTTCCGTGGCCGGCCCCTTTCTCGCCCATGTCAATCTCGCCTTTTTCGGGGCGCTCTATCTGCTCATGCCTTTTTGCATGTATGTGTTGTGGAAGGCGATAGGAAAACCCTTTGGTGTGATCGGGAAAAAACTGTTCTGGTTTGTTGCGGCCACCTGTGTCCTCTTTTACGGAGGCACTATTTTTTGCGCCATGGTGACCCTGCCCTTCGGTATCCGTTTCCTCCTCAGTTTTCAATCGGAGGAACTCAAGGCCTTTATTTCGGTCAGCCGCTTTGTCAATTTTGTCACTTTGTTCGTCTTTGCTTTCGGGGTGATTTTCGAGTTGCCTGTTTTCATGGTCTTTAGTGCCCAGGTGGGGGTCATATCGCGTAAAACCTATGAGAAGAACCGGCGGTATGCGGTGCTGGTGATCGCTATCCTTGCGGCCGTGCTGACACCGACTCCGGATCTGGTCAACATGGCACTCATGGGGGTGCCGCTGTATCTGCTCTATGAATCGGGCATCCTTCTGATCAGGTTGATGGGGCTTGAAGAGAAAAAAGGGGAAGTGGCCGTCTCCGATTCCTGAACAACTGCTGAGATGCTCTACCTCCTGCTCCATCCTTCAAAAAGAGATCACCTGGATGCCGTGGGTCAGGAGCAGCGCTGCGGTTACGCCGGGAAGCGGCTCAAGGCCGCAGGAGGGGCTGCCGGATTTGAGAAAACACAGGTCGATGTTCTGCGCTCGGGCGATGGTCAGGACCATGGCAGCCCCGCGGAGAAAGGGTTCGGTCACATCGGTGCCGTACGAGTCGATCGCCTGGGCCGTGCCGGCCAGCACCCCGTACCCGTCGCCGCCAGTCAGGCTGGCAGCAGGACGTGGGGTGGCTAACCCGCCCAACTGTTCGGGACAGACCGGGATCCAATGATATCCAGCTAGTTGAAGCAGGCAGGAGGGGTTAGCCTTGCTTTGCCCGTCGTAGCGGGTGCATAATCCGGTGAGGCAGGCGCTGACCAGACATTTTTTCATATGTTTCATGCGCAGTGGGCACAAAGATTCAATCGAGAGAGTAAAGAGAGAGCAATGGCGACACGCAAACAGCAGGAGGATAACCGGCAAGACAACAAGACGCTCTGGTTTCTTGGAGCGCTTGTCGTTGTTTTTTTTCTGTTGTGGATCCTGTTTGCACCCGGACGCGGCTTCCTGCATTTTTTAAAATTGCGAAAGGAGATTACTGAGCTGACAGAGGAAAATAGTCGGCTTGAAGCACGAAATGTCGAGCTTTCGGAAGATATTAAGCGATTGCGCTCCGATGACAAATATCTGGAAGAAGTGGCACGGAAAAAACACGGCCTCCTGAAAAAGAACGAAACGGTCTTTGAGTTTGAACCTCCTAAAAAGAAAAAGGAATAAGACGGGGAACGGTTGCCCATGACCCGGATACCATACGCAAGCGAGGACGCCCGTGACAGTTGACTCCCAAACGGAAGGTGCCGGCACAACTCAGGACGCGGTGTCGTTGGATCGTTCTTCTGTCCTGTCCTTGGCCGTGGCCCTCCGGACGTGTTTGCACTTCCATCAACAGATGGGTATTGAGCGCTATCCGCTGACCCCAGAGCTCAGGCAGTGCCTGCATCCCAAAAGCGGAAAGTCGGAATCAAAACACCGCACCGCACCGCAACCGCCCGTTGGCCCGCCGGTGCGGCCAGCGCAGGCGCGGCCCGTGCCCAGGGGAGACGACGCGGCACAGTTGCTCAAGCTGCGGCAAGATATTGCGGACTGCCGGATGTGCGGGCTGGTCTCGGCCCGGCAGGGAGTGGTGACTGGCAGCGGCACGGCGGGCTCCTCTCTGCTGGTGGCGGGGGACTACTCCTGCCAGGACGCGGGTTTCTCGGCCGCTACCCTATTCGGAACAGCGGAGGACGCCATGCTGTGGAACATGATGCGCGCCATCGGGTTGACGCCGGAGGATGCCTACGTGACCAACGCGGTCAAATGTTGCCCTCTGGCAACGGAGCTGCCGGGAGACGAGAGCGCACAGCGTTGCCGGGCCCACCTTGCCCGGGAAATTGAACTGGTTCGGCCCAGAGTCATTTGCGCCATGGGCGAGGCGGCGGCGCGGTTGCTTGTGGGCGGGGATGAGTCGGTCTTTCGGCTGCGCGGTAAGTTCCACCAGTACCGGCTGGCCGGTGAAACCGGAGGGACGATTCCGGTCATGGTGACCTTCCATCCCCGGTTTCTGCTCAAGAACGTGGAGTTGAAAAAGGCGGCCTGGCAGGATCTGCAGATGATCCAGCGGCTGTTGCAGGGTCTGTGAGCGGAACGGAGGCTGTCTTCGGCCACCTGTTTTGATAGCTACCCATCGGTTGCCGTTCTTTTTTTTAACCACGCCGGAAGAACTCCGGCCGTGCGCCCACCCTTCATTTTCCATTACTCTTTCAGGAGGCCGGCATGGCTGTTCATTCCATTTTTCACCCTCTGGTACGGCATAAACTGGGACTCCTTCGGGAAAAGGATATATCCACCAAGGATTTCCGGGAACTGGCGTCGGAGGTCGGTATGCTTTTGGCCTATGAGGCGACGAGAAACCTGCCGTTGGCGCAGGTGACCATTGAAACCTGGTCTGGTCCGGTAACCGTCGAGCGGATCAAGGGCAAGAAAATTACCGTTGTCCCCATTCTTCGGGCTGGCCTAGGAATGATGGATGGGGTGTTGCAAGCCCTCCCCAGCGCCAAGGTTTCGGTGGTGGGGCTGTATCGCGACGAGAAAACGCTGCAACCGGTCACCTATTTTCAGAAGCTGGTGCGGGATATCGACCAGCGCCAGGCCATGATCCTTGATCCGATGCTGGCCACCGGCGGCACCCTGGTGGCGACCATCGATATGCTGAAGAGGGCGGGTTGCCGCGACATCATCGGCATTTTTCTGGTGGCGGCGCCCGAAGGCATCCGGAAATTGGAGGAACGGCATCCTGATGTCGATATCTACGTCGCCGCCGTTGACGAACGATTGAATCAGGACGGCTATATTCTCCCAGGGCTCGGCGACGCCGGCGATAAGATCTTCGGGACGAAGTAACTAACCAGGAGGGCGCGAACCAGCAGGGCTCGTCAGGTCACGCTGCGTACGGGGGGAGAGCGGTGTTGGGATGTTGCCGGTTACGACTTGGTTTTCCCGGTGACAAACAGCTCAAACAGTTTTTCAAAGACAAATGGAATGGTGGATGCCTGAGCATTGGCTGAACCGGCATACGCCTTGGTCAGTTCAAAGGCCCGTTCAAAAGCCTCCTCATATTCGGATTTTTTTTGTTTTTTGATGAGGGTGACGAGTTCTTCGGCAATATGGTCTTCCATGGTGCACCGTTTTATGAGGTCGCTAATGGGAATCGGTTCGGACTGATTGGACGAGAAAGGGAAGCTGCTTGGTCATCAGGCCATGATAGGCGGAAAAAGCGCAGAGGCCAAGATATTTTTGCCGGTGGAAAGGCATCGTATCCAGAACAGCGGGAAGAGGCCAGAAGTTGGCCGGCAAAAGGGGCTGCCGGGCAAGCCGCACTTGGAGCCAATCCTGTGCACGCCTTGGCGGACAGGCCTGCCGACGAGGCGGATTATGCGGTGCGGGGCGAGGGGTTGCAGAGGAAATCTTGCTTGTTCGCCACCCTGCCGCATGTCGTGCAAAAAAAGTGCAGGGTCTCAAGGTTGTCCCGGCACACATGGCGGTCGCCGGCTTTCTCGGCGCCGCAAAAGCCGCAGGAGGACGTTTGGTCACAAGGGCTGCACAGATGCCCTGGTGTCTCAGCCGTCATTCCACAGGTTAAGCATGTATAGGCCATGATTTTGCCTCTTTTTTAATACTGATTGTTGTTTGTATTTTTGGTACGAAGCAGCTGATGTCAAGAGGGAGCCGCAACCTCAGCCAGTCGACTTCGCATCAGTGTGAACCGGACGCTTGCCCGAAATCGCCTTGACGCTTGTAACGCCTGCCGGTACCTTGGCGCTGAAAAGAACACTCCGGCCGTGATGATCGAGAGAACCGGCAAACGACGGCCGGCAAAAGCATTTCTTATTCCTGGTGACGGCATTCATGCATGACCAGCCTCCGCAATCCTTCATTCGCCGTTGCGTCAGCGATATTCTCAACGGTCTCAGCAATGGCCTGACCCATTTTTCCGGGACAAGCCGGGCCGCGGTCATTTTTGCCCTGCGGCCCGACAGCCCGATGCTGGTGTGTGATCCCCAGAACCTGCTCAAGGGGCATGAGCCGATCTTCAAAAGTTTGTATCTGGATCATCAAAAGTGGCGGATAAACGAAAAGCTCCAGTTTGACCGCAAGCAATTCGCCGAGATTCTCCCTGTTAAGGATCCGGGGCTTGCCGGGCTGCTTTCCTGTGGCGGTTACTCGGGCTCGGTGTTTTTTCAGCAGTGGTTTACCGAACATCATCCCGATCTCTGTTCCACCGGCCCGACCGAATGCTGGCTGGAACATGCGGTCTGGCGTTTTTCCCATGATCTCGCCAACGATGCGGATCTCTATACCGGCATCTCCGGGTATTTTCTCAAAGAATACGCGACACACGCGGTGCGCGACTATATCATTGACCAGATGAACCTGCAGCTCGGTTGGGATAGTCGCATACGCATCTATCCGGTGCTGGACGCGGTGCTGATGATTTCCGAGACCCAGGAGGAAGGGTCCTGGCCCGAGGGGCGATTGCTCTTTGTTGATCCGTGCATGCTTAACCAGGTGCGTTTTCTGGTTAAGTTTCAGGAAGAAATCCGGCCGCAACTGGTGAACTTCAAACATGTGCGCAAGCTGCTGCTGACCGTGGAGCGGTCGGGGCGCTATCTGGTGAGCGATGGTCGTGCGATCCTCGGCATCTGTGGCGATACCCTGCCGTCCTTCTCCATCTGCGCCGATTTCAGAGGCCGGTACGGCTTCCTCAAGGTCAATCGTACTAAAGTCTGCAGTTTTGCCGATGGACGATTCAGCTCTACCACCTATCAGGCCAAATTGGTGCAGTTGGAGGAGTTGTTGCTGGAGTCAGCGCTGGAGCGCTCCGACAGTTTTTTCATCTTCAAGATTGTGGTCAGTCTGGTGCACCATTCCCAGCAGCGGAAACACGGCTGTACGATTGTTATCGACTTAAATGAAACCCCGGTATCCATTTCCGGCCAGACCCTCTCGCCGCCCTTGGACCTGCGTAAACCCTACACCCTGAAGCTGACCAAATCCCTGGCCAAGGTGGACGGGGCGCTCCATATAGGCGCGGATATGCATCTGCATGGCTTTGCGTGTTTGCTGGATGGGCGCGCCTTTCCTGGAGAAGACCTTGCCAGGGGGGCTCGGTACAACTCCGCCCTGCGATTCACCGCCGAGCATGCCAATATTATTGTCGTGGTCGTTTCCTCGGACCGGCCGGTTTCGGTTATTCATCAGGGCATGGATGTCCATGGCGTCTGCACCTGGTCGCAGGATGGGGGGTGCTTCTATCACCTCGACCGGCTCGACTATTGGGTGGGTCTGTGAGCGGTCGGGGCGCCGCCGCGGTGAAAGCGTTAGAGGGCGTTCAAGGGCTTTAGGTGGTGTACTCGCGCACCTCTGGTCTGCCCTGGGCTTCAAAGGCCGCATCAATCAGATCCTGGAAAGCGCTCCCGCATGCCTTGACTGGGGGCGGGACCGGAAAGGCGGGCAGCAGATTTTCCGCCCCCGCAGGCGCCGTGATCCGCATCTTTTCTTCAAAGTAATTGTCGCGCAACGGGGAGACGCCGCTTGCCATCGGCCCTTCTTCCTGCATGGAACCGCTGTCCAGCCGGCGAAAAAATCCCATCATGGACCCCAGGTCGTTTTTCCGGTGAAACAGCTCGATTTCCTCGGTGATGGCCTTGCCTTCCTCGACGAGGCGGTTGAGGGTGGTTTTGTATGTTTCCACTCCGGTTCTCAGCCGGTTGTAAATATCCGTAAAAAGGTTGCGAAAGCGGGAGCGGCGGGTGAAGCCGTGCATGTACTGCCCTTTGAACAAGCGTTGGCGGATGGTTGCTGACTGGAGCAGGTAGGGGTCAAGAAATTCCTGGTCGCGCAATCCGGTCAGGCGGAAGAAATCATGAATCAGCGATTCCCGCCGCAAGAGGATGTAGAGTCGAATCAGGTCAAACCCCACCTCGTTTTCCAGTTGCCGGTATGCCTCCCGAATGTGCTGGTTGTATTGTCGGCTGTCGTCTTCGATCATCTTGCGAAAACCGAAATAGCGATCCGCAATCTCCTTTTTAATTTCTAGAGCAAGCAGCTCTTCCATGTCGGGCATAACGGGCCTCTCTTGAGCGAACGAAGATGTTGTGCGTGCAGGGGGGGGATCAAGCCGCTAAACCGAGCGGAACCAAGAACCAAGAACCAAGAACCAAGAACCAACAAGCATGATCCATATTTCCTGCTTGTACAAACACACCATAAATGACAATGGTAAAAAAAGCATTCGGGATGATGGCCGGCACCGTGCCGGCCTGTGTATCTCCCCTTATTTATTGGAATGTCTGCCAGAACCCCATCCCGGGAAAGTGGCGGGAAAACAAGCGCTGTGAGAGAAGGGGATGAGTGTTCCAACGGCCCGTGACCACATAAAAAACATTGTCAAGGATGCTGCCGATATCGTTCAGGTTGTCGGCGAATATGTTGAGCTGAAGCGGGCCGGAACGCGGTTGACGGGGCTCTGCCCCTTCCATGGCGAAAAAACGCCTTCCTTTACGGTCAATCCCCAGGGGCGGTTCTTCCACTGCTTCGGTTGCGGTGAGCACGGCGACGTCTTTTCCTTTGTGATGAAATACCATCACATGGAGTTTCCGGAGGCCTTGAAGACCCTGGCGCAGAAGTACGGCATCGAGATGGCGGAGCGGCAGTTGACCGAAGCCGAACAGCTTCAATTGCGCCGCCGGGAAATCCTGTACGAAGCCAATGAAGCGGCGGCTGTGGTCTATCAGGAGTGCCTGCGCCACCCGAAACTGGGAAAGGCGGCGCGGAACTATCTCGATCAGCGTGGTGTGCCCGCGGCAATCATCGACCGCTATCGTCTGGGCTATGCCCCGGATCCGGAGCAGACGAGCTGGAGTTTTCTTGTCGATCAACTGCTGGCCAAGGGAATGCCGCCAGATGCCCTGGTCCAGGCGGGGCTTGCGGTCGGCAAAGACCGGGGCGGCCATTACGACCGTTTTCGGTCGCGGATCATGTTCCCCATCATCGGTATGACCGGGCGGGTGGTGGCCTTTGGCGGCCGCATTCTTGGCGAGGGCAAGCCCAAGTACATGAACTCCCCCGAGAGTCCGATTTTCGACAAGGGGCGTCTGCTCTTTGGCCTGTACCAGCATCGGGAGGCAATCCGCAAGCAGCGCCGCTCCCTGGTGGTCGAGGGCAATTTCGATTTGCTCCTCCTCGCAGTCCATGGAATCGAAAACGTGGTCGCCCCCTTGGGCACAGCACTCACCCGTGACCATATTCATTCCCTCCGGGGGTATGGTGACGAGGCGGTTCTGTTGTTCGACGCCGACACCGCCGGTCTGAAGGCAGCCATGCGCAGCATTCCCTTTTTTCTGGCTGAGCAGGTCGAGGGCCGGGTGGCCTTGCTGCCCGCGGGCCATGATCCCGATTCCTATGTGCGCGCCGAAGGGCCGGCGGCGATTGCAGCTCTGGTTGAAGGAGCCCGGCCCCTCGCTGAATTCGCCTTTGATGCCCTTGTCCGTGAACACGGTTTAACCCTCGCGGGAAAGAATAAAATTGCCGGGGAGTTGAAAGGGCTGATCAGGGAATCCGCCGATCCGGAACAACGGGCGTTGATGGGTGCCCATTTCAGTGAGAAACTGGGGGTTGCACCCGGTTTTTTTCTATCCAGCCGGACCACGGCAAAGGTTCAATCCGCGTCGATGGACAAGTCCCCGCCGCAGATGTTGGCGCGTCTGCCGCGACAGGAAAAGCAGCTGATTGATTTCCTGATTCTGTATCCGGAATACTTTGGAGAGCTGAAAAAGGCGGGCCTGGAGCAAGTCATCCGGGAGCCTGCCGCCATCCGGATCATTGCCCTTCTGGAGCAGGCCTCCGGCACTGCATTCTGTCAGCCTGAACACTTATTGGAGATGGCATCGGATGAACAGGAGCGGGGCTACATCGTGCAACTCTTGACGCAGGTTTCGCCGCATGGGGCCGAGCAGGGGCAGGATCATGTCCGGCAGATGCATGACGAGCTGGTGCAATGGCTGCGTTCGGTTACCCATAAACGGGCTGCAGCTGATCTGCAGGAACAGATCAGCCAGGCTGAACGCCTTGGAAACACTGCCCTGCTGATGGAACTCCTGCGTCGAAAACAAGAAATGAAACAAAAAAGATAAGATCTTTAATTTAACATGTTGAAAAAAGATGCAAATCTGATAAGTTTAAAAAATTGTATTTTTAAGCGCTGTTAATGGATCTCTTGTAATTTTGATAAGTTGAGGCCAATTGGTCGAGTTTATCCTGTATATATCCGATATTTAATAGTTTTCAGGCGCATTCTTAAAGGGCGGCAAATGTCGGGTTCCTGTTCTGAACTGATGGCGGTTTTAAGGAGGGGTGATGGAAGCGGACAGTTATCTTTTGGATGATGACCAGGAGCCCGGAGAATTTGCCGAAGGAATGCAGCAGAAATGGCCCCAGGATGATCAGGGAGAGGATGATTGGGCTATCCGTAACGGCATTGAGCGTCGTTCATCTATGGATCGACGGTTAGGCGATGACCGGCGAGGCGAGGATCGGCGAGGAACGGGCAGCAGCATCGATCCGATGAACATCTACCTCAGGGAGATGGGCGGTCAGCGGTTGCTTAACCACGAGGAAGAAATGGGGCTGGCTCGCATGGTGGAAGACGGAGAAACCCGTATTCAACAGGCGGTGTTGCGTCTGACTCTAGGAATTACGGCGCTCAATGATTTGGCGGAAAATCTTCTGCGGGGCAATGTTCGTATCAATTCGGTGATTCGAGGTCTGTCCGATAACGACGAACAAGAGTTGGTCACCGTGCGCAACGCTTTTCTTGAGCAGGTGGAAAAGGCCAATGAACTCGATGCCCGGCGGCGGGAGCTTTTTCTCGAATTGAAGAAAAATGCTGGCAATGGGGGCAAAGAGGCAAGCCTTGTCGATGAAATTCTTACCGTGGGCAACGACATCGCTGCATTGTTCCATGCGTACCGGCTTTGTTCCAAGGGGCTGCTCTCAGTGGCCGATGCGGTCAAGGAGCTGGCTCAGAAGTTTAACAAGGTTCGGGTCGTCGCCCGGCAGCAGGAACTGCTCCGTGCCGTCCGCCGCCATCAGCTGCAGCCGGAGGCCGGCCAGATCAGTCCTGCTGAGGTTGAGCAACGCGTTACCCTTGAATTGGCTGAAACCATAGGTATTTCCTGGCCGGCCTTCATTGAGGTGCAGCAGGATATCGAAATGGGCCGGGAAACGGCGAAACAGGCCAAGGATACGTTGGTGCGTGCCAATCTCCGTCTGGTGATTTCAGTCTCCAAGAAATTCATGAATCGCGGCATGCAGCTCCCTGACCTCATTCAGGAAGGGAATATAGGGTTGATGAAAGCCGTGGAAAAATATGATTACAAACGAGGGTATAAGTTTTCCACCTATGCCACCTGGTGGATTCGCCAGGCCGTGACCAGGGGGATTGCCGATCAAGGGCGAACCATTCGTCTGCCGGTACATATGATTGAAACGATTAACCGGATGCTCCGCTTCTCCAAGGATTTTCAGCGCGTTGAAAGCCGGGAGCCGACTCCTGAGGAGATAGCGGCCCAATTGGACACGGATGTGGAAAAGGTCTATATCGCCTTGAAAACGGCCAAGGACGCCATTTCCCTCGACGCTCCGGTTAATGATGAGGAGGATACGATGCTCAGCGATTTCATCGAAAACCATGCCCATCCGGACCCCCAGGAGCATTCGGTCACTGAAAGCCTGAAGCGGTGCCTGTGCAAGGTGATGGGCTCGTTGACGCCGCGAGAAGAAAAGGTCTTGCGCATGCGCTACGGCATCGAAATCAGCTGCGATCACACCCTGGAAGAGGTTGGGCAGTGCTTTGCCGTTACCCGGGAGCGCATCCGGCAGATCGAGGCCCAGGCGCTGAAGAAACTGCGCCATCCGGCCAGGAGTCAGGAATTGCATGCGTTCATATCCGATTAAAGCGTTTTGTCTCAAAGTCCGGATGTCGAAGACTGGCTGACGCTGTCATATCTTCCCGGTTTGGGTTGCACCCTGATCAACCGTCTGGTGGATCAGCTGGGAACGCCGGGTGCCGTGTTGCGGGGGGATGCCAGCGTCAAGGAAGTTCCTGGCGCCGGTCCCCAATTAATCAACCTGCTGCGCGATGCAAACCAGGTGGCCTCAGCTCGGCAGCGTGCCCGTGCCGAACTGGAACAGCTAGGCAAGCGCAACATCTCTCTTCTTACCCCCAATTGTGCCGCTTTTCCAGGCGCTCTCCGCACCATCCCCGATTGTCCGGTTCTGCTCTACTGCCGCGGCACCCTCGATTGGCTGGATCATCCAGCTGTGGCGATCATTGGCGCTCGAACCGCTACCGATTACGGGAGGCGAGTCGCCACGAGCTTTGCCGCCGAACTGGCTGCTCTGGGGATTACCATCGTTTCCGGCGCCGCTTATGGGGTAGATGCTGCGGCGCACCGCGGGGCATTGGCGTCCGGAGGCGGCACGGTTGCCGTCCTGGGTTGCGGCATAGACGTGGTCTATCCCCGAGCGCATGCCGATTTGTTTCGCGACATCGCCGGTAACGGTCTGCTGCTGAGTGAATATCCGGTCGGAACTAAGCCGGAAGGTTTTCGTTTCCCGGCACGGAACCGGATTATCAGCGGCTTGGTTCAGGGCGTGGTCGTAGTCGAGGCCACTGAACGATCAGGTTCTTTGATTACCGCACGTCTGGCTCTGGATCAGGGGCGGGAAGTTTTCGCTGTCCCCGGACGGATCGATTCCCTCAAGAGTGCAGGAACCCATCGCCTGATCCAGCAGGGAGCGCATCTGGTGCATACAGCGGGCGATATCCTGGAAGGGCTTACCTGGAACACGGGCGCGGCGCCCGTCGGTACCAAGCCGGCAGCGTCAGAGGGTGGATTGGCCGTCACCGCTCAGGAGCAAAAACTGCTCGACAGTTTGGATACCTACCCCCTTGACATCGATGCCCTTATCCGCCAGACCGGCCTGGCAATCATCGAGCTCCATGGCCTCCTGCTCCAGCTGGAACTGAAAGGACTGGTTCGTCAATTGCCGGGGCAGCAGTATGAGCGGGTGCGTTCCATCTAGGCTGCTCGCCGTACGGCTCCATCGAATAAGCCGGTTTTTTTTCAGCTCATCTGGTATATTGCCGGACGAATGAAACCCTTTTTTTCCATTGAATGCTGTGTAATATTCAGGATAGTGCCATGAGATCCCTTATGATTGCGCCCTCGATCCTTTCGGCCGATTTTTCGCGGCTTGGGGACGAAGTCAGGGCGGTTGAAGCGGCTGGCGCCGATGTCATCCATGTGGACGTCATGGATGGTCACTTTGTGCCCAATATCACCATCGGCCCCCTGATTGTCAAAGCGGTGCGGGCAGTCACCAAGCTGCCAGTCGATGTCCACCTGATGATCACCGATCCTGATCGGTATATTCATGCTTTTATTGATGCCGGCGCCGATTGGGTGACCGTGCATGTTGAGGCCTGTCCCCACCTCCATCGTACCCTGGCCATGATCAGGGAGAGGGGGAAGAAGTCGGGGGCGGTGCTTAACCCTGCAACTTCCTTGTCCACCCTCGAATATGTATTGGCCGAAGTTGATCTGGTGATGCTGATGAGTGTCAACCCTGGTTTTGGAGGTCAGTCGTTCATCGAGTCCTCGCTGGAGAAAACAACGCGCTTGCGGCAGATGCTCGATCGTGTCAACCCTGGAGCCGGCATCGAGGTGGATGGAGGCATCAGCCCGGTGACGATCGCGCGAATGGCGGTAGCAGGGGCAAATATCTTTGTAGCTGGTTCGGCTATTTATGGGCAGCCCGACTATCGGGCGGTCATCTCCAGGATGAAAGAGCTGGCGCAGCGTGTGACCCCGTGACGGAAATGGAGGAACAGATGCAGTTTCGCGATTTTTCATCATATAAGGCTGTGGCAAAGCTTGCTGCCTTGGCAAAGGCGCCACGTGATCTGACAGCGGTCGACGGCTTGACCGCGCAGCGAATCGGAGCATATGCAGCTTCGTTTTGCGGTTTTGATCTCCTGTACGGGACGCAGCGCGTCACCTCCGAGGTTATCTGTGCCCTTCAGGAGCTTGCCGATGAGGCCGGGCTCATTGATGCCTTTAAAGCGATGAAAGCGGGCGCGGTGCTCAATCGGATTGAAGGGTATGCCTGTGAAAATCGTCAGGTCCTTCACTCGGCCTGTCGCGATGTCTTCGATGATCCGCCTAAAGCCGCAGAGGCCACGGCCAAGGCCAGGCGGGAACTCGCCAAATTGCAGAGCTTTCTTGCTGCGCTGGCAGACGGTCAGATCGTCAATGCGCAAGGGCAGTCCTTCACCACCATGGTCCAGGTGGGGATCGGCGGATCAGACCTGGGGCCGCGCGCTCTTTATCTGGCGCTGAAGGCCTACAATCTTCCTGGTCGTTCCGCCCGGTTCATCGCCAACGTCGATCCCGATGATGTGGCCGAGGTTCTTCAGAGACTGGATCTGTCGCGAACTTTGTTCAATATCGTTTCCAAGAGCGGCGCGACCCTGGAAACCCTGACTAATGAGCGTCTGGTCCGGGCTGCTTTAATTAGGGCGGGGTTGGATCCGGCCCGTCATCTAGTGGCGGTCACTGGTGAGGGCAGTCCCATGGACGATGCCGCCAACTATCTGCGCTCTTTTTATATGGAGGATTACATCGGCGGCCGCTACTCGGCAACTTCCATGGTCGGCGCCGTGACCCTCGGCTTTGTCCTGGGTTTCGACGCATTCACGGAGCTTTTGCGGGGGGCGCACGAGGTCGATCTGGCCGCCGAAGAGCCTGACATCCGCGCTAACATCCCCTTACTCCTCGCCATGCTCGGCATCTGGAATCATAATTTTCTCGGCCATGCCACCCTTGCTGTGTTGCCGTATAGCCAGGCATTGTCCCGTTTCCCCGCCCATCTGCAGCAGTGCGACATGGAGAGCAACGGCAAATCCATCACCCGGCAGGGTGCTGCTGTCGAATGGAAAACCGGGCCGGTGGTCTGGGGGGAGCCCGGCACCAACGGCCAGCACGCCTTTTATCAACTGCTGCATCAGGGCACCGAAATTGTTCCGGTGGAATTCATCGGCTTTCGGCGCAGCCAGTATGGGATTGATCTCGACGTGGAAAGGACCAGCTCGCAACAGAAATTGGTCGCCAATATGCTGGCGCAGTCGCTGGCGCTGGCGCTAGGAAAGCGGGATGAGAATCCAGGCCGGTGTTTTCCTGGGAACCGGCCGAATTCGGTCCTGATCGCCGACCAGTTAACCCCCCGAACCATGGGAGCTCTGCTGGCGATTTATGAGCATCGGATCGTCTTTCAGGGCTTCTGTTGGAACATCAACTCGTTTGATCAGGAAGGCGTACAGCTGGGCAAGGTGTTGGCGTCACGGCTGCTGCGGTTGCTTGCCGAGGGTACGCGGCAACTGGAAGCCGGCACCATGGAAGAAACCATACTGCGGCAGGCGGGAATGGTATGAGTGTCGGCTGGTCGTTCCGACCTGTTTTCTTGGTGCGACAACGGCTTATGGTTTTTTATTGACAAAGACTTTCCGGGCGTTTATGCTCGCCCTCTGAATGAGCATTCAATATGGTTTTGTGCGTTCTTGTCTGTATTGACGTGCATTTTTTGTTCAGGTTACTTGAATTGACAGGTATTTTTTAACCACATAATCTCTAGGAGGAACACTGATGGCAAAGCATGAAACGCCTCTATTGGACGAACTGGAAAAAGGTCCATGGCCGAGTTTCGTCACCGACCTCAAACAGCAGGCTGCAACCAAGCCTGAGTGCTGGGACATTCTTGGCCAGCTTGAGCTTTCGTACAAAGATCGGATCACCCACTGGAAGCATGGCGGTATCGTTGGTGTTTTTGGTTATGGTGGTGGTATCGTTGGTCGTTATTCGGATGTGCCGAAACAGTTTCCCGGTGTAGAGCATTTTCACACCGTTCGTATCGCCCAGCCTTCTGGACTGTACTACTCCACCGAGAACCTCCGTGCCCTGATGAATCTGTGGGAGAAATACGGTTCCGGCGTTACCAATTTTCATGGCTCCACTGGCGACTTGATTTTCCTTGGCACCCGCACCGAGAACCTGGAGCCTCTGTTCTGGGATCTGACCCATGACCTGAATCAGGATCTTGGCGGTTCCGGCTCCAACCTGCGTACCCCTTCCTGTTGTCTCGGTGATTCCCGCTGTGAGTATGCCTGTTATGACGCACAGGAAGCATGCAACAGTCTGACTCAGCGGTATCAGGATGAGATTCATCGTCCGGCCTTCCCGTACAAGTTCAAGTTCAAATTCTCCGCCTGCCCGAACGACTGCGTTGCAGCAATTGCCCGTTCTGACTTTGCTGTTATCGGTACTTGGAAAGACAATATCCGCATCGATCAGGCTGCTGTGAAAAAATATGTTGCCGGTGATGCCGAGTTTCCGGCCAATGCTGGCGCGCACAAAGGCGGCAAGTGGGGCAAATTCGATATTCAGAAAGAAGTGATTGATCTCTGCCCGACACAATGTATGTGGATGGAAGGCGGCGAGTTGAAGATCGATGATGCCGAATGCACCCGCTGCATGCATTGCATCAACGTTATGCCGCGCGCGCTTCGTCCGGGCGTTCAGAAAGGTGCATCCATCTGCATCGGTGCTAAAGCCCCGATCCTTGATGGCGCCCAGTTCGCAACTCTTGTCGTTCCCTTCGTCGAAGTCAGTGCAGAAAATGACTTTGAAGGACTTGTCGATATGATCGAGAAGGTATGGGATTGGTGGATGGAAGTTGGTAAAAATCGTGAGCGCGTTGGTGAGACCATGCAGCGTGTCGGCCTGCCGACCTTCCTCAAGGCAATGGAAATTCAAGCGTTGCCGCAACATGTGAAAGAGCCGCGTTCCAACCCCTATGTTTTCTGGAGTGCAGAGGAAGTACCTGGTGGCTGGGAGCGTGACGTCGTTGAATTCAGAAAACGTCACGCAGCCTGATAACCGTCATTGATATACTCTAACGGAACTACTTTTAAGGAGATAATATAATGGGTTACGATCCAAAGAATCCTATGGAAGGTCGGATTACCGACTTGGGACCGCGGTACTACGGGGATTTTCTGCCACCGGTCATCAAAGAGAATAAAGGCAAATGGCTCTATCATGAGATCCTGGAGCCTGGTGTCTTGGTACACGTTTCCGAGACCGGAGCCAAGGTGTTCACAGTACGCTGTGGCTCCCCTCGTCTGGTCACTGTCAACTATATCCGTGATATGTGTGATATCGCTGACAAGCACTGCGGCGGTTACCTCCGTTTCACCACCCGGAACAATGTTGAGTTCATGGTTGATGCCCAGGAGAAAGTTGAGCAGTTGAAGGCAACCATCAAGAGCTACGGCAACAAGTTCCCGATCGGTGGTACCGGTGCCTGTATCACCAACATCGTCCATACCCAGGGCTGGATCCACTGCCATACTCCGGCAACCGATGCTTCCGGTCCGGTGAAGTGTGTTATGGATGACCTGTTCGAGTATTTTGGTTCCATGAGCCTGCCTGCTCAGGTCCGCATTGCTCTGGCTTGCTGTCTGAACATGTGTGGTGCCGTTCATGCCTCTGACATCGCCATTCTTGGTATCCATCGCAAACCGCCGATGATCGACAATGATCGGATTACCGGTGTTTGTGAGATCCCGCTGGCCATTGCTTCTTGTCCGCTTGGTGCTGTTAAACCGGCCAAGGCCATAAACTCTGCTGGCGAAGAAGTAAAATCGGTCAAGGTTAATGCCGAGCGTTGTATGTTCTGCGGTAACTGCTACACCATGTGCCCGGCCATGCCGCTTGCTGATCCGGAAGGCGACGGTATCGCCATCCTGGTTGGTGGAAAGGTTTCCAACTCCAAGTCCGCACCGAAGTTCTCCAAACTGGTGGTGCCGTTCCTGCCGAACACCACCCCGCGTTGGCCTGAAACCGTCGCAGTTGTTCGCCAGATCGTCGAAGCCTATGCCAAGGACGCGAAGAAGTACGAGCGGGTTGGCGAGTGGGCGGAGCGGATCGGTTGGGAGAAATTTTTTGAGAAAACTGGAATTCCCTTTACCGAGAAATCCATCGACGACTATCGTCTGGCGTACGACACCTGGCGTACGACCACTCAATTTAAGTTCACCAGTCATACTGCCGCATACACCAAGTAACAGCAGGAAACCTATGATCGGCTCTGCTCTCTCAGAGCCGATCATTTTTTGTGTTTTTCACACACCTCCGAGGAGCGCATTATGGCACTGAGTAAAGAAGATTTAAAACTAGCCATCATCGAAAAAGCGAAGAAGTCCCCCAAGCCTCAATTATATATCAAAGATTTCTATGAGTGTGATCCGGATGCAAAGCCGCGTGAAGTTAAAAATGTGGCCAATGAGCTGGTCAGAGATGGCGAGCTGATGTTCTGGTCCTCCGGCTCCACCACCATGTATGCCCGACCGGACCGTATTCAGGACGAGGAACATTAATTTCCAGTCTCCTTCCCCGGAATAGGTTTTTGGCAGAGATCCATCTGGATCTCTGCTTTTTTTTTCTTGAATCAACCCCCCTTGTTTCGGTATCGACTCTTTATGATTATCTATTATAATCAGATAGATTCCACCAATCGGGTAGCGAAGGAAATGGCGGCGAAGGGCAGTCCGTCCGGGACAGTTGTGGTCGCGGCTTCGCAATCGGCAGGCAGGGGGCAATACGGTCGCAGCTTTAATTCCCCAATAGGGGGCTTATATTTCTCTTTGGTGCTTGAACCGGATCTTCCCGCCGAAACCCTCCCTTTGATCACCTTGGCAACCGGCCTCGCCTGCCGAACGGTTCTGCATCAGACTTTTGGCCTGCACCCGCTAATCAAGTGGCCGAATGACATCTATCTTGATGGCCATAAAGTCGCTGGAATTCTTTGCGAGAATTTGTTTGTTTCACATTCAACTGACACGAGCGCCAAGGTCATCATCGGTGTTGGACTGAATGTTAATAACAGAATAGAGGATTTTGCGTCTGAGGTGCAACCGATTATAACTACTCTCTTTGAACACTTACATGAGACTGTTGAGTTAGCGCCGCTCCTTACCCTCTTGACAGAGGCTATTACAGCTCAAGTGCTTTTCCTTCGCCAAAACAGGGAATCCATGCTTGCTGAATGGCAGCGATTTGATTTTCTATTTCACAAACCCGTTGTACATCGGATTGAGGCGGATGTTCTTCATGGCATTGGGCACGGTATTACCCGTCAGGGACTATACCGGATTCTGGATGTCCATGGAACGGAACACAAGGTGATCGGTGGACAACTTCGTCTCCAAGGGTGAACAATATCGTCTTCTCTTGAGCCAACACCTCGACATTCTATTGTTGTCTCTCTAGCTTCGATGTACGCAGTCCTTCATTCCCTTTTCACACGCAACACGGCTTTTCAGTTATGCAAGATTTATCTTTTGCGGCTCTTGTAACCTTTGAAGATGGTACTGGTGGATTTCAGCGCCGAATCGAACGGAAACCTCTCAGTGCATTACCGCCTGGCGATGTTGTCATCCGAGTTAAGTATTCATCCCTTAATTACAAGGATGCACTGTCGGCCAGCGGTAACCACGGTGTGACCAAAAAATATCCGCATACTCCAGGAGTCGATGCTGCCGGTATCGTTGTCGAATCGTCTGATCCCCGGTGGGAGTCTGGCGATGAGGTCATTTGTACTGGCTATGATCTGGGGATGAATACTGCGGGCGGTTATGGGCAATATATCAGGGTACCTGGGGATTGGGTTGTCCGGAAACCTCAAGGGCTCTCACTCCTGGAAAGCATGCAGCTTGGGACGGCTGGTTTCACCGCCGCGCAGTGTCTTTTGCATTTTGAACAGAATGCCCTTGGTCCAAGTACAGGACCCATTCTGGTGACAGGGGCCACTGGAGGTGTAGGAACCGTAGCCATCCTGTTACTGCACAAGTTGGGATACGAAGTAGTTGCAGTGACTGGCAAACGCTCGGAGTATGCGTACCTTTCCTCGCTCGGGGCCACAAACATCCTTGACCGCCAAGAGTTATTGGCCGGTCGCGACAAGCAACTCTTGCCGGTACGCTGGGCAGGAGCAATTGATACTGTTGGCGGCGACATGCTGGCTGCCGCGATCAAAAGCACTGGTTTTGACGGAGTCGTCACCTGTTGCGGCAATGCGGCCTCAGGTGATCTGTCCGTGTCTGTGTACCCCTTTATTCTTCGGGGGGTGCATCTCATAGGGGTATATTCGGCGTATTGTCGCATGGAGAAACGCCTGCTGATTTGGGAAAAATTGGCTCAAGAATGGAGAATCCAAGCATTGTCGAATATAAGCCGCACTGTGCAGCTTGGTCAGTTGGAAGATGAAATCATGGCGATGCTCGCCGGGCAAAGCAAGGGAAGATGTGTCGTCGATGTGGAGGGAACTATATGAGCCTTGAACTAGCAAAAGAGGTGTTGTCGATTGAATCCGAGGGAATCCTGGCGATGCGCGACAATCTCGGCAAGGAATTTGAACAAGCCGTTGATATTATCATGGCGTGCCCAAGTCGGCTCGTGGTGACCGGCATTGGCAAATCAGGGCTGGTAGGACAAAAAATTTCGGCAACACTCAATTCAACCGGGACACCCTCGGTATTTCTCCATCCCGTTGAGGCGATGCATGGTGATCTCGGTATGGTGTCGGCCACCGATGTGGTTTTGGCCATCTCCTATTCCGGCGAAACTACGGAGCTGCAAAGGCTTTTGAGCAGTCTCAAGGAACGCCACATTCCGATTATCGCCCTCTGCGGGCAGAACCAGTCAAGTCTCGCCCAGCATGCGGTGGTCACTTTGAATGTTGCCGTCCCTCGTGAGGCTTGTCCGCTTGGTTTGGCTCCGACAACCTCAACGACGGCCACGCTGGCCATGGGCGATGCCCTGGCTGTGGCGCTGCTGAACAGAAAACAATTTCGGGCCGAGGACTTCAGGCGAAATCATCCCGGAGGCAGTTTGGGAGAACGGCTCAAGGTTGCGGTACGGGAGGTGATGCTGACCGGGGAAAAGGTACCGGTTATCAACAGTCATGCCTCGCTGGTTGCAGGAGTCGCTGAGCTCAATCAAAAAAATCTCGGCGCTGTTTTTATTCAGGATGATGGAGGGAAGTTGCTGGGCATCATCACCGATGGCGATATCAGGCGCATTTTGTCATCGGGGAAGAATATTCAGGAGATTGCTCTGGAAAATGGAATGAAACGCAATCCCGTGGCTATATCACATTCTTTAATGGCCGCCGATGCCTTGAGTATTATGCAACAACATGAAATCACCGTGCTCGCGGTAGTGGATGATCGCGGATGCCTTGAAGGAATCGTGCATCTGCACGATCTGCTAGGTAAAGGAGAGTTCAGATTCTTGATTTAGAAAACTCTTTCTGCGCGGAAACGGGGAAATCTTTACTCACACCTTCTAGTTCAATCATTATAGACCGACCATTTCCCGTTGCTGGAATCAAACTGATAGTTCAACTCCAGTTTTGATGAACTTCCTTGGCTCCGCTCCAAGCAGGTCAGGGTGAAAATAATTTTGTTGCCGATTCTCTTCAAGAAAATCGCCTTCGGCTGCATCAGTTTCGACCCTCTGAAGGTGGGGTAATTGGCGCGAAAGATCTCTTCGAAATGTTCTTCCAGCCAAGCGATTTTTTCACTTTGAACGAGCAGTTCCTGCTGTCTTTCCATTTTTTCACTAATTTTCTGCAGGACGGTTTTGACTGCTGGATCGGTCTGGTGGTTGCTCGTTTTGATGAGCTGCTGGATCTCCTTGCAGTGGGTTAATACGGCTTTCGGATCCGACTTGCCTTCAGCTATAAGCAACAAATCCTGAATTTGTGCGATCTTGACCAGCAACAGAGTTTTTTCGATCTTTCCGAGGGATTCGTCCAGCATGTTTTCCGCCGAATCCGGCTCGCGCGCTAACAGATTAAGGGCGTTTTGATATTCTTCGATGGCTTGGGGCCAATTTTTCTGCTCATAGGCCTCCCGCGCAGTCGACAGCATCAGATACAGATGGGCATTGATCAGGAGCCGTCGCAAATCTTGACGCTCCTTTTCAGTCACAACGTTAGGATTAAGCATGATGGCCTGTTGCGCCTGTTCGAGATACTTGACGGTCTCCTTCCATTGCGATTGGTTGAAAGCCTTTTTTGACTGATCAAGTTCGTGGCGGAAGGTCGCTGCGGTCATCCGGTGGGTGATGTCACTGGCCGTTCCCAGATTTTTTATGTTCCCCGATAGCGTCAGGGCCTTCCGGTAGGCCACCGCTGCTTCATCCCAATTTTTATTCTGTTCCGCCTGTTCGGCAACCGCTAAGGTGTGCCGCAATTCCAGCGATTGGATAATTTCATGAATAACGGCCTGTGGCTTGCCAAGATTGTGGTCAGTCGCGAATTTCAGTGCTTGCCGATACAGGGTCAACGATTCGGCCAGCTTATTTTGTCCGGCGAGCGATTGGGCTTGATCAGTGAGTATAGTCAGTTCTTCCTGGTCCGATGCCAATCCCGAGGGGATATACTCGCCCTGATAGAGCACCCGCCCCTTGAGACCCTCCTGCAATTCGGAAGAGCTGATGAGGGCGTCGACCGTTTTTTCCTGGGAGCTTTTGCGGAAACGGAGAATGGTCAGTCTGGAAAGAAGACCCTTTGCTTCCTCTAAGGCCTCCAGAGCGTGGTCAAATTGTTTTTTATCGATCAACACCTGTCCCTTAAACAGGCTGGCTTGCGATTGACTGAGTATGTTTTGATCTTTGAAATAAAGAGAAATGGACGCGATGGCAACACCCAGAACGAGAATAACTATAAGGATCGGCTTGAGTGGGAGTGTGCTTTTCCAGTGCGCTAATTTAACGCGATCTTTTGGTAGCGTCGATTTTTTTTTGGTTTCGTGTGTTTTTTCAATTCGAACTTCTTCTTTTGAAGAAATGCCAACAGATTGTGTGAGTTGAAATGACTGTTGAATACGGGTGCGCAGTGTCTCGGCACCGGGAGCGTCGGCTGCGATAGCCAATAAAGTATCAGCCACTTCAATCGCCTCGTCAAATTTGGCCATATCCTCAAGCTGCTCAGCCAATTTGAAAAGTTGATCGGTTTTTCGAAGCGCCTTACCGATTTCTTGCTGCACATCTTCCCGGTCAGGAAAGAAGGCGGTGTCAGGAAGATCTGAGAGCAGTTTATTTGCGGTGAAGATCTTGTTTTGTGCGACAAGATCTTTGATATATTGAATATCCTGAGTGTCTACTGGTTGTTCGGGTTTAAGAAAATCGTCGCTTTCAAGTCCAAGGGAGGCGAAGGTGTCGTCAGCCAAGGAATCAAGAGAAGCGTCCGTTTCTTCAATATCAGCAATGCTGATCGAGTCCAGGGGGAGTTGTTTGTGCTGGCGTGCATACCAGTCAGCGGCTTCTTGATTGAACGGGTCTTCAAGAGTATAAATGTTGCCGCAGATCATTTCACCGATGTGCAGCACAAGGTCGGGCAGGGACGGATTTTGCTGCCAACGGTCGGCAAGGCGAATGGCGGCCGGGTCAAAATCCGGATGAAAGATCGGGGTCAGAGGCTTGGCGATGGGGGCGAAATGAGGGTAGCCGAAGGGGAGGCTCAGGCGGACTCGATGTTTTTGCCCGATGGAGATGGTGTTATCCTCCGCCTTGACATAGCCGCGCAAGGTGTATTCAATTTCGTAATTATCCGGCGGTTGTCCTTCAGTATGGATGATCGATATATTAGGATATAATTCTAAAAGATCTTTGAGTTGTTCGTAATCGTCAGCAATTTGCTGGGAGCCCATGGCCATAAAAATAACCTGTGTTGTTGAGCTATAGCGCGACACTCACGGTCGAGCAGCCGGAATAAGGTCGTCGGAACGGGTTCAAATGCTGTCCGGGAGAGGTTCCGGCAGCCACTTTGTTGAGGATTGTATAGTATTTATCAGGGGGAAACAAGCGGGCTTTACGTGCCTATTGAAAAAGTTACAGCGCTGTAGAACTGAAGAAGATGCAATTGAGGACGGCACGATTCACGTGTAATTTGCAATTATCCACGTCAGGCATTGTCCACTGGATGTTCAGGACGAGTGCTTTCTTCTGACCCGCAAGGCAATTGAATCGCCACTGGGGCGCTCTTCATGCCTGATGCTGGTCCGCGTGAATTATCAGGGTTGCTCTTTGCCCTGATACCGCACGCGCCTAGCCATTTCTCCGAACAGCGCAATTCGATCTTCACTTGTGGCGGGTTGGTGTACTGGGCTGATCAAATTTAAGCTGACTGATACAGGAGTAGCCGGCAATACTGGGAAAAACACCGAGTCGGTGATCGGCGGGCAGCTTGAGGCGGTTGTGCTGGCGGCATTGTTGCAGATTTTTCACATGCACCAAAAAACCGGACGCTCATTCTGGAGCTTGAAAACGGGTCAGCCCGGGTGACCTCAGGGAGGGTGGTCTGCTGGCGGCGCGATACAAAGAGTTCGACAGCCAGGAGGCCATTTACGCGATGCTGCCTCAGAAGAAAGGGATCTTCCATTGTATCCCGGGACGACCGGGCGCACTAATGAAAACAGGGGAGATCGGCGACTTCATGATGATCCTTATGGAAGGCCTGCGCCGTCTCGACGAAGATGAATGATCATCCCCCCACCTGGTGGCCCGCCGGGCTATTGTTTTGAAACGGCGGCAGGCTGGCTATACTCATAAAGTTGTCCACATAATAGCGGGCTGCCAGCGCCCTGTTTCTGAAGGCAATCAGATCCACCCCGACCCCGGCGCAATGCTCCTGATCAATTACCGAATCTCCGATGTAGATTGCTTCTTCCGGTTCGACCTGGAAGTGCTTCAGGATCATCTCTAGTCCATCCGGGGCCGGCTTGGGGCGTGGGGCAACAAGGGCGGTGACCACCATGTCGAACCAGGGGCGCAGGGCAAAGGTGTCAAGGATGATCTCCATGGTGTCGGTGCGGTTAGTGGAGATCGCGGTGTGATACCGGGGCTTGATCATCTCTAAAAACGCGACCAGGTCCGGCTCCATGGTCATGTGGCTGAGATAAGGCGTATAATCGAGACGTTGGCGGTAGGCGTTGACCTCTTCCAGGGTTATATGGCTCTGGTGACGGAAGATATGGGCGACCGAGGTGGTGACATTGTGGATGTGGACATAATTGAGTTCCTCCTCATCCATCGGTGGACAGGAAAAGGCCTGGAGGAGATGGTTGTAGTAGATCCGGTTTGATTCCCGTGAACTGAACATGACACCATCACAATCAAAAACGACAAGTTTGAGCATGGAGGAAGAGGGAGGTAATGGGATTCACGGCAGTGTGCCGTTGGTTTCCCTGGTGAGTTGATCAAAAAAGGTTTGCATGAACGCATGACGCTGTTCGGCCATTGCCCGCCCTACCGGGGTGAGCATCTGGTTGCGGACTTTCGACATCTTGACCCGGAATTCCCGGTAGGCAGTATCTTCCAGTGAGTAAGTCGAGGTATCCGTTGGGTCCTGCTCCGGGTTGTGGAGGCGGGCGCCAATCTGACCGGCGAAGAGAAAAGCCCGGCCGATACCGATGGCGCCGATGGAGTCGAGTTTGTCGGCGTCGTAGAGTATTTCAGCCTCCAGCGATGCCGGCCGCAGACCGCTGCGGAAACGGTGGGTGTGAATGCAGTGGCATATTGCCTCAATTTCAGCTTCCAGATATCCCAGGTTGCGTAACAAGGGGGCCGCTATTTCCGCCCCGCGCTTGGCATGGCAGACCCGCCCCCGACTCAGACTCTCTTCCTTGCGGCCGATGTCATGGAGCAGGGCGGCAGGCGCGAGAACGGCCAGCTCGGCTTCCATCTGCCGGCCTATGGTCATGGCGTTGTGGAACACCCGTTCACTATGGTCGGGGCCGTGCGAGCCCCCTTCAGTCGCGCAGAAAGAAAGGCTGAGTGCTCTGAGACGTTTCAGAAGATCAGCCGGGATGGGGTTGGGTAGGCTCATCGGCAGGGGCTTGCCTTTGTTTCCGGACTATTCATCGAAGAATTCCTGCAACAGCCAGCAAATGCCAAAGAGCAACAGCTCTTCATCGTCACCGGCCAGCCCCTTCAATTGCGCGGGAGTGAGAGGTCGATGCAACGTAAGGTGGCCGTCTGCTATTTGCCGGCGAAACTGATCCAGATCATACAGGGCCAGTATGTACTGGTCGAGTTGTTGCCGTGAGGGCCGGAATGACCGGTTTTGGATATTCGGATGCTGCACCAGCGGCAGCAGCGCGTCGTTGAAGCGGTTGTAGACCTCCAGCCCTTGGTCGAGCAAGTACGCCCGCACCGTCTGCAGCCCCCCCTCCGTAAATCCCAGGCAGTGGGGTTCGCGCAACAGAACCAGCGACTCAACTGGAGCGCCGTTGCCGTCCCTTGCCGCTCCTCTACCCACCGGGTAGGCCCGGCAGCTTCCAGGGCGGTCGGCGTACACCGAGCACCCTTGTTCGTTAACAAACACGCAGGATGCCCGGCCATCGTCCACCATGGTCAGGTAGCAGGTGGGGAACGCCTGCGTTTCATCCCATTCCATGATCACGTGCCGTTCGAGAAATTGGCCAGAGGTGAGCTGCAACTGCCGTTTTAACCGGAGAACATCATACGGGGTCAGAGCCAGATCTAACTCCCGGCAGCATTCGGTAAAACAGGGGACCCCTGGATGGCAGGCAAAGGTAAACTGCTGTTCCGCGTCGGCGGGCTGAAAATGTTCCGGCTGAGTAACTGGGGTCACTGTTTGCCACTCCATTTAACAGCCAGAAGCGGGCTGGCGACAAAGATCGAGGAAAAGGAACCGACCAGCAAGCCAATCAATAAGGCTAACGAAAAATCATGGATCGCTGCCCCTCCAAAGAAAAAGAGGGACGCAACCGTAAAAAAGACGGTGAGCACGGTGATAATCGAGCGGGCTAATACCTGGTTGGTGGAGTTGTTGATGATCTCGTACAGGTTGAGAGGTTCATCTTTCTGCATGTTTTCTCGGATACGGTCGAAAATAACGACCGTATCATTCAGGGAATAACCGGCCAGAGTGAGCAGGGCGGTAATGGTCAACAATGTCATTTCCTTGTCGAGCAGCCATAAGATGCCAAGGACGGCCAGAACATCGTGAAAGGTAGCCGCTGCCGCTGCAAGGCCGAACCGGAAGTCGAAACGAAGTGCCAAGTACAGCATCACCCCGACCATGGAGATGATGACCGATATGATCGCTTTATTACGAAGGTCGGCGGATGTTGATGACCCGATCTCCGATTTGCTCTCCAAGGAAAATTTTTTATTGGCTTGTTCCTTGTGGAGCACCGAGGTGATCTCCTCGTCTAGATTGCCCACTTTTTCTTCGGATTTTTTCATTTTGATGATGAGGCGATTTTCACCGGTTACCTCTTGGAGCTCGACCCCGGGGTGGCCACTGTTATGCAAAGCGGTGCGAACCTCATCAAGGGCGAAAGGGGCCTCGGCCTTATATTGCAGCAGTGCACCGCCGGTGAAATCGACCCCCATATTGGCATGACCACGTAAGATTTGAACAAAAGCGATAATTCCGAGGAGTGCAAGGCATGCGGAAACAGCAAAAGCAATTTTTCTGACTCGCATGAAATCGAAATTCGATTTGTTGACTAAGTGGAAAAAATTCAGATTTTTCAATTTTTTATAACTGAAAAGGATGTCGTAAACCATCCGGCAGCAGAAAAGTACGGCGAAGAGGTTGAGCATCAAGCCCAAGGTAAGTGTGATGGCAAAACCTTTAATGGGGCCGGTACCGAAAAGGAACAGGGCTAATGCGGTTATCAAGGTGGTTACATGACCGTCGACGATACTCCAGAAGGCCCTGTTGAAACCGGCATCAACCCCAGCTCGCACCGATTTTCCAAGGGCGAATTCGTCGCGCATTCGTTCATAGACGAGGACGTTGGCGTCAACAGCCATGCCGATCGACAGAATAATACCGGCAATGCCGGGGAGTGTCAGGGTAGCACCAAAAAGGGCCAGGCCGACAAAAAGCAGGAGAATATTCAGCACCATGGCCACATTAGCTATGACGCCGGAAAGCCGGTAATAAATCGCCATAAAGACGACAACCATCAAGGTGCCAAACAAGCCGGAATAAATTCCCTTGTCGATTGAATCCTGACCAAGGCTCGCGCCAACTGTCAGGTTCTGAACGATATCGACCGGAGCCGGCAGGGCGCCAACGCGGAGCACAATTGCCAGATCGGTGGCCTCGTTATGGGTAAAGCTGCCGGAGATCTGAGCACTGCCTCCAAGGATCTTCTCCCTGATGACCGGCGCTGACCGGACAGTCTCGTCCAGAACGATGGCCAGTCGTTTGCCGACGCTTTTCTCGGTGAGGGCTGCAAAGACCTGGCCGCCGCGGGAGGTCAGGTCAAGACTGACATAGGGTTCGTTAAAGGTGCCGCCGACTCGGACCTGGGCGTTTTTGACCATCTCACCGGTCATCAGCACCGGGCTCTCCAGGAGAATGGGAACCCTGGATTCTTTCTTGGTCTTGTTGTCGACAATTTTCTCGAAATAAATTTCAGCCCCCTGCGGCAGCCGGTTCTGGAGGGCCAGATTGAGTTGTTTTCTGCTTTCGCCCTCACGCCACTGCCCCGCCTTGACCACCTCGTCGATCATCTGCGCCAAGTTGATTCCGGTCGCCTCGGCCACCATTTTGAACTCGAGTTGGGCGGTCTGGCCGATGAGCGCCATGGCCCGTTGCGGATCCTTGACGCCGGGAAGCTGGACGACAATCTGGTTTTCCCCTTGGCGCAGGACGATCGGCTCGGCTACGCCGAACTGATCGATCCGGTTGCGGATGATTTCAAGCGACTGATTGACCGCATTCTTTTTGATGAAATCGATTTCATCATCTTTGAGTTGCAGGGTAATGCGGGGAAAGGCGCCGGCTTCGGCCTGTACCTGACTGTCAAGATTGGGAAACCGCTCGGTCAGGATCTGTTTGACGCTGTCGATGGCACCGATGTTGGGCAGGGTAAACAGAATGCTCTTCGGGCTACCGGATTCCATCCGTACAGCATTGATGTTTTTCTCGGCCAGCGCCGACTTGAAATCCGAGGCCGAAAGATCAAGCGAGTTCTCCGCCGCTTTTTCCAGATCGACCTGAAGGACAATGTGCATGCCGCCCTGGAGGTCGAGGCCCAATTTCAACCCGGCAGGGGCGAGGTATTTTTTCCACCAGTCCGGCAGGTCGTGATACAGGGAGGGAGTGAGAGCGAGCCCGGAAAAGAAAATCAAAAAGAGCACTAGCCCGATTTTGAGTTTTAAGGTGGAATTCATTGATAAGGTACCTGTAGCTGGTGAAAGGGGAAGGTAACGCCGTTTGTGTCAAAACGGATAGATTATACGTCCATACACCGCTTCCTGCAATGAGGCGATCGAATTTTTGTCGGAAAAAGGATTAGATTTGGAGACGGCTGGAATACGGATGTAAAAGAAAGAGTGGGGATTGTCTAACTATTTCGGTTAATGGCCGCTGCCATGCAGGCTGCGCCGAAACCGTTGTCGATATTGACCACCGCCAATCCGGGAGAACAACTGTTCAACATGCCGAGCAGGGCGGAATAACCGCCCGCTCCTACGCCGTAACCGATGCTGGTCGGCACGCCGATCACCGGCGCTCCGGTCAGGCCGGCCACCACCGATGGCAGGGCGCCTTCCATGCCCGCCACGACAATGATCACCCGGCCCTGTTGCAGGAGGGCCGAATGGGCAAGGATGCGGTGAATGCCCGCGACGCCGGCATCATAGATAGTGGCCACTTCATGACCGAACCACTGCAAGGTGATGCGGGCCTCTTCCGCCACTGGCAGGTCCGAGGTGCCGGCAGTGACGATGACCACGGTTCCGCAGCCGCTGCTGGCCGGGATGTGCTGCGCATTGCCGGCCAGGATGCGTGCCGCCGGATGGTAGGTCAGTTCGGGCAGGCTGGCCAGGACGGCTTCCGCTTTCTCCGGCGTCACCCGCGTGGCCAGAACCACCGATGGGGTTCGCAGCATGGCTGCCAGAATCTCGGTGAGCTGCGCAACGTTTTTGGTCTCACCGAACACTGCTTCCGGCAGTCCGGTGCGAAGGAGGCGATGATGGTCGATTCGGGCCGATTCCAGGACCTCCACCGGCCAGCGGCGAAGTTGGTCAAGGGCCTGGCGGATCTCAAGCGTGCCGGTACGGACTTGATGTAACAGTGCTGCAAGCGATTGTTCATTCATATTAAGTGGTTTCTCATGAGTTGGCGGGAGACTCTACCATGCCAAAAACGGTGCGTAAACAGTTTACGCTCCTGCCCTGTTCTGTTAGATTGCCGCCAACAGTTCATTCCAGTTGAGCTGCCTCGAGCAGCCGGAGAGCATTTCATGGCCAACGACCATCTTCCCCCTTTTTTGCAGGCGCTGCTGCACCCTGCGCGCTACGCTCATCCCGCCTCCGACCTCAGGTTGGTGCAAACGCACATTTCCTCGGTGATTTTGGCCGGCGATTTTGTCTATAAATTCAAAAAACCGGTGAATTTCGGGTTTCTTGATTTTTCCGACCTGGAAAAAAGGCGTCGCTGCTGCGAGCAGGAATTGTTGCTCAATCGGCGGCTCTGCCCTGACATTTATCTCGGCCTGGTAACTGTCACCAGCGAGCCGGACGGGGGGTATGCCTTGAATGGCCCAGGACCGGTGGTGGAGTATGGGGTCAAGATGGTGAGGATGCCGGAAGAGCGGATGATGGGCCATCTCATTCGTGCAGGCGAACTGCGGGACGAGCATATTGATGCCCTGGTCGCGGTGCTGGCTGATTTTTACCGGCGGGCCGAGGGTGGCAACGAAATCACCCAATTTGGCATGGCCGAGGCGGTTGCGGTTAACGTCCTGGAAAATTTCGAGCAGACCCAAAGCTTCATCGGCCAGGGGGCGCTGGGGCAAGAACAGTTTGATAGCATTCGTTCCTACGCGCAAAAATTTCTTGGCAACGAGGCCTTGTTCCAGCAACGGATCGATGGCGGATACATCCGCGACTGCCATGGCGATCTCTATTCCGCCAACATCTGCCTGGCAGATAAGGTCTATATTTACGACTGCATCGAGTTTAATCAGCGCTTTCGCTATTGCGATGTGGCCAGTGATGTGGCCTTTCTGGCCATGGATCTGGAGTATTACGGCCTGGATTCCTTGGCCGGCCGCTTTATCGAACAGTTCGTGCGGGCAACCGCAGATCCGGGCCTGATGGCGATGCTCAATTTTTACAAATGTTATCGTGCTTATGTGCGCGGTAAAATCGGCCTGTTCACCGCAGCCGATCCGGCGGTTGATCCGGCGGTCAGAAAAGCCAATATCGAGAATGCCGCCAGATATTTCCGTTTAGCCCAGCGTTATGCAGTCTCCTGAACACAGCCCTGGCCAACTGGTTGCCGGGAAAATCATCGTGGTTTTTTTCGGAATGACCGCCTCGGGGAAGTCAACTCTTGGCAAGGCCTGGGCCGATCAATGCCGGGCAGCTTATTACAATACCGACCGGGTGCGCAAGGAACTGGCTGGCTTGCAGGCCTCCGATAAGCGTCCGGACGGGGTGGGGCAAGGTATTTACTCCCCTGCGTTTACCGAGAAGACCTACCAGACCATGCTGGATAAGGCCAGCAACGATTTTTCTTCGGGTGAGAGGATGGTGGTGCTGGATGGGTCCTACAGCAGGCGGGATGACCGGGACCGGGTCCGGTCCATGGCTGCGACGGTGGGGGTGCGATGCGTCTTTATCTTCTGCACCTGCCCGGAGGATGAGGTGCGACGACGGCTTGCGCTGCGTGCTCGCGACCCTGAAGCCGTGTCCGATGGCCGCTGGGAGATCTACCTGCATCAGCGGCAAAGTTTTGAACTGCCGGCTGCGGGGCTTGAAAACGATTGCATCCAGTTGAACACCAATCAATCTGTCGAAAGGCTACTGCAATGGCTGGCGGCCCAGCTTTGTTGGCAAGGTTGAGCCGCCTGTGCAATCCCTTGGTCGCTATTTCGCGTCGGTTTCAGGCTGACTGCTTTCAGTTTTCGTTGTTTCAGCTGGGCGGTCATCGGGTGGTGTCGTTTCTTTTCTGTCCGCCGGCGCTTTGGTCATAAACTCCGGCAACCACCGGTTCATGCCCCACTCGGGCTTATTCCCCGCCTCCAGCTGTTCCAGAAGGGATTTGGCCTGGGGGGCCAGGTTGGATTCGGGGTACCTGGCCAGCAGATATTTGAGGCGGTGCTTGGCCTCGTCATAGCGGGCAGTCCGGACATAAAAAACCGCGACCAGATACTCGTGGTTGACAAGGAACTCTTTGGAATCTTTTATTTTTGTTTTAGCTTCCTTGGAGTAGGGCGACTGGGGGTAGGCGTTAATCAGGCGGGAGAAAGATTTGATCGCCTCCTGAGGGCCGGAGGCGTCCCGGTCGATGCGGTCGGAGCGGCTATAGTCGCACATCCCGATCTGGAACAGGACATAGGGAATCGCCTCGTTGGTGGGGTGACGTTCCTCGAAAGCCTTGTACAGGGTTTTGGCTTCTGCATACTGCTTGTTGTAATAGTGGGCATCGGCCGACTTCAGTTCGGCCAGCATGGCCTGGGCACTGAACGGATGTTCGTCGAGGATCAATTTGAAGTTTTTGTTGGCCTCGCTGTAGTTGCCGGTGTTGTAGGCGTCCATCCCTTGCACGATCAGGGTTTCGGGCGGGAGCGATTTGGGATCGTCGTCTTCTCCGAAGCTGAATTTACTGAACATACCGCTGAAGGTCGAGCAGCCTGACAAGGTGGCGGCAGTCACCACCAAAAGGGCCACCAAAAGACGTTTGGATCCATTGATGGACGATGTGTTTCGGGACATGGGCATGGTGAGTCCTCTATTCGCTACAGTTGAGGGGGGTATCCGGGGCCTGGTTGCCGAGGTAATACTCGATGGATAACTCGGCGACAGCGCCTTCGCCGGCGGCATTGATGATTTGCCGGGATCGTTTGCTGCGGAGGTCGCCGGCCGCATAGACACCTGGGATGGAGGTGGCCATTTCTTGGTCCGTGACGATGAAGCCGTCGTCATCCGTGTGCAGGTGCTCCAAGGGCAGAATCTCGTTGTTGGGGGCTATGCCGATCAGAACAAAAATACCGGTCACCTTCAGGACTGATTTGTCACCGTTGTGGTGTCTGAGCAGGAGACTATCCACACCACTTTTGTCTCCTCTGATCTCCATCACCTGGGTGTTCCAGAGAAAATCGATTTTTTGATTGCAGAAAGCCTTTTCCTGGAGGACTTTAGTGGCGCGCAACTCGCCGCGGCGGTGAATGATGGTGACCTTCGAGGCAAATTTGGTTAGGTGCAGGGCGTCCTGGATGGCGGTGTTGCCACCCCCGACAACCGCAATCTCCTGATTGCGGTAAAAGGGGCCGTCGCAGGTGGCACAATAGGAAACACCTCGGCCTGCGAATTCGTATTCGCCGGAGATGTCGAGCTTTCTCGGTTTGGCCCCGGTGCAGAGAATAATGGTTCGAGCGGTGAGCACTTCCCCGTTTTCCAGGGTAACCGATTTAATGTCTCCGGTTAAATCGAGAGAAGTGATGGTGGCGAATTTTTTTTCCAGGCCAAAACGATCGGCATGGGCGGTCATTTTGTCCATCAGGTCAAACCCGGACACGCCTTCAACGAAACCTGGATAGTTGTCAACCCAGTCGGTGACCAGTACCTGGCCGCCGGTAGCCCCTTTTTCAATGAGCAGAACCTTGAGGCGGCCGCGGGCAGCATACAATCCGGCCGTCAGGCCCGCCGGACCGGCACCGACGATAATCAGTTGATACTGTGCCTGTTGCATGAGGTACTACCGCCAAAAAGAAGGCACGGTTCTTTGCTAGGTGCAAAAAACCGTGCCGGAAAAAAGACTGTCAAATAGCTTTTTTGATCAGGTCCTGCAACTGCGATTTACCGACAGCGCCGGTTATCTGATCGACGACCTCGCCGCCCTTGAACAGGATGAGGGTGGGGATGGCCCGGATGCCGAATTTTCCGGGGGTGGCGGGATTGTCGTCCACATTCATCTTGGCGATGACCACCTTGCCTTCGAATTCCGCAGCCAGCTCATCAATAACTGGCCCTATAGCCTTGCAGGGCCCGCACCACGGTGCCCAGAAATCGATCAGACAGGGAAGAGGGTTGCCAATTATTTTACTTTCGAATTCACTGTCGGAAATGTGGATTACGTTGTCGCTTGCCATCTCGCTCTTCTCCTTGTGGATAGCCGTCGAAAAAAAATGAATGAAAAAGGAATGAATTTTCGATGGTTATGTGATGGTGAAATGTATCGTCGGCCATTCTACCTTGCTGGTCAATTGGTGACAAGAAAAAATTGATCTCCTTGTGGGGCTGTCGGGCCTACTCCCCCGCCAATTATTTTAGGTTTTGACATAGGAAAAAAACACGTGCTATAAAGGAAATTCTTATTCGTCACAGCAGAAACACTCCACGGCAACCAATACCAGAGAACCCAATGAAGACGGATCGATCAGCGCAGCTTTTTACCCAAGCGAAAACTCTTATCCCCGGTGGCGTCAATTCACCGGTCCGGGCATGCCGCTCGGTTGGCTGCGATCCGTTGTTTGTCGCCAGGGCCTCGGGGTGCATGATTACCGATGTAGACGGTAATGCCTTTATCGATTTTGTCGGCTCCTGGGGGCCGATGATCCTTGGACACGCCCATCCGGAAGTGGTGGAAGCGATCTGCCGGACAGCCGGGGAAGGGACCAGCTTCGGTGCGCCCTCTCCCTTGGAGGTGGAACTGGCGGCTCAGGTCTGCGAGTCAGTGCCTTCGCTTGAAAAGGTACGATTTGTCAACTCCGGCACCGAAGCAACCATGAGCGCCATCCGGCTGGCCCGCGGATATACCGGGCGTAAGGTGGTGGTGAAGTTCGACGGCTGCTATCATGGTCATGCCGATTCTTTTTTGGTGAAGGCGGGCTCGGGGATTATTACCCTTGGCATACCCGGCAGCCCGGGAGTTCCCGATGACATCGTTAAAAATACTGTGTCGATCCCCTACAATGATGAGGCTGTTTTGGAGCAAACCCTACGGGATGCTTCTCTTGACATCGCCTGTGTCATTGTCGAACCTGTGGCGGGGAACATGGGCGTGGTTGTTCCGGCGCAGAGTTTCCTCCTCAAGCTGCGCGAGTTGACCAGGGAACTCGGTATTGTTTTGATCTTTGACGAGGTCATCACCGGATTCCGGCTGGCCTTGGGAGGGGCACAGGAACGTTTCGGCATCCTGCCCGACCTGACCTGTCTCGGCAAGATTATCGGAGGCGGGTTGCCTGTGGGGGCCTACGGTGGCAAGCGGGAAATCATGGATTTGATTGCGCCCGATGGTCCAGTCTATCAGGCCGGGACGCTTTCCGGCAATCCTCTGGCCATGGCTGCGGGGTTGGCAATGCTCAAGGTCGTGAAACGTCCTGGATTTTATGCGGAATTGGAAGCGAAGAGCGCCTGGTTTGGGGATGCAATGGAAAAAATTGTGGCAGCATCGCCGGTACCCGCAGTGCTCAACCGCATAGGCTCAATGATGACCTGTTTTTTTACTCCAGAGCCGGTCACTGATTTTGAATCGGCCCTGCTTGCCGATACAGCGGTGTACGCTCGGCATTACCGACAGATGCTCGCCCAAGGTGTCTGGCTGGCGCCTTCCCAGTTCGAGGCAGCATTTTTGTCCGCCGCACATGACCGGGAACACTTGGAAAAAGCGTTGAACATGACTGAATCGTCATTCAAAAAATTGATGGATTAATTAAAAAATTATTGCGTTTGCCGGTTGCGCATGCTACCAGTAGCAGCGATTGTCACGTCGATGGCGAACGATTGTCACGTCGATGGCGAACGAAGGTGAGGGAAGCGATGTCGGAAGACCGCAAGGAAATGTTCAGGCAGTTGGCGGTCTACAGTCAAGCGGGAATGTCGTTTGTTTTTTCCATCCTGATCGGGTTTGGTATGGGCTGGGCGCTTGACAATAAGGTTTTTAACGGAAAAACAGCACCGTATCTGACTTTTATTTTTTTGGGATTTGGTATTTTGGCCGGATTTAAGGGGCTCTGGGAATTAACCAGGAAAATAAAAGATGAATGAGCAGGGGGGAGCAGCTGGTATTCGAGCCAACGCAAACGACGCCTCCATGGTTCGGCAGGTACTGCTGTGCAGCGTACTCTTGCTTGGGATCCTGGTGGCTGTCTGTTGGTATCTCCAAGATTGGTCCTTTGCCCGTTCGATTCTCATTGGTGGTCTACTTGTCAATGGGAGTTTCTGGTTGCTGAAGAAAGACGCGCAGCGGCTGATGCAGCGGATCGGCGAGGTTGATGAACAGGTTGCTGCGGGGATCAATTTTGAGAAAACCCGCTTTATCCTCAGGTCGTTCGCCCGGCTGGTTGTCCTTGGGTTACTGTTATTCGTGCTAGCCACGCAGGTACCGATCAATGTGATCGGACTCACCTTGGGGTTTGCCACGGTTATGTTCAGTGTTGTCATTATCGGCTTGCACACAGGAAAGTGCTGGATGCCGAGCAAAGTTTGAGGAGCGTAGAGGCTATGGAACATCCGATATTATTCATTTCTTTGATTCTTCAAGCATTGGGATTGCCTGTTCCGCATACCCCGATCGGTCATACTCTTCTGGAGAAGATCTGTGAGCCGTACATGACCTATACCTGGATGGTCATGGCCTTTCTCATCATCGTGCCCAAGCTGACCATGGGAAAACTGGAAATGGTCCCCGGCAGCGGCCAGAACTTCTGGGAAGTAATGGTTGGTGGCCTGATGGATTTCTGTGCGGAAAATCTGGGCGAAAAGGGTGCACGGATGCTGTTCCCGATGATGGCCACCTTTTTCTTCTACATCCTCATCGCCAACATGATTGGGCTTATCCCCGGGTTCATGTCGCCGACCTCGAGCCTCAACATCACCATGGCTATGACCATCATTGTCTGGGTGACCCATCATGTGCTGGGGTTCAAATATCACGGGCTCCGTTACTACAAGCATTTCATGGGGCCAAGCAAGGTGCTGGCGCCGTTCATGTTCCTGCTTGAAGTGATCAGTAACTTTGCCCGGCTCATTTCACTCTCCATGCGTCTGTTCGGCAACATCCTGGCCAAAGAGGTCTTGCTCGGCGTGCTCTTCATGCTGGCCGGGGCCTTTTTCGCACCGTTGCCCATTCTCTGCTTGGGAGTCCTGGTTTCGGTGATCCAGGCTGTGGTTTTTGTTCTGCTTTCCCTGCTGTATTGCGCTGGATCGATGGAACACGCGCATTAATTGATTCGTAGAGTTCCGTTCAACGGAGAAGAAGGCCAACTTTATATAACTTTAGTACGGAGGAACACAACAATGGATAAACTTAGTCTTGCCCTGATTTGTATCGGCGCTGCTCTCAGCATCGGCCTGGCCGGCTTTGGCGCTGGCATCGGTATGGGGAACGGTCTGCGCGGCGCTTGCGAAGGCGTTGCCCGCAATCCCGAAGCAAAAGGCGCTATCACCACCACCATGATTCTTGGTATGGCTCTCTGCGAGTCCATCGCCATTTATGGTCTGGTTATCGCTTTCATTCTACTTTATGCCAATCCGTTCAAGGCCGCGCTCGGACTGTAATTTAAGCCGAGAACAGGGAAAGCTCCTGATAAAGGGCTGCGGTGTTACCGCAGCCCTTTTTTATTGCTATTTTATATCATGTCAATTTGTATAATCAACCCCGCAAGGAGCAAGGGCGATCCGCAACTCCCCCCAGTCGGGATTCTGGCGGTCAATCCTGCCGACAGTTCTTGTTTTCAAGTTTTGGCCCACCAGTACGGTCTGAAACGACACGTTCTTTTTCATGCGCAGTTGTACAGTAACGACACTTTTTTTCTGGCTGGCCCGGCGGTGGGCGCCCCCGTGGCTGCCATTTGTCTGGAAAAATTGATTGCGTTAGGGGCGCGCCGGATCGTCGTCTACGGGTGGTGCGGATCGCTGACTCCATCCTTGGGTACGGGTGACTTGTTTATACCGACAGGGGGGTTGAGCGAGGAAGGAACGAGTGGGCACTATCAACCGGCCCCAGTATGCGATGATGATTCTCTCCGTCTCGCTTTGTATGAAGCTTTGACCAGAGAGGGCTGCTTGCCCAAACAAGGATGGATTTGGACTACAGATGCAGTTTACCGCGAAACCAGGGAAAAGGTCGAGCGGTACAGGGCACAGGGAATTCTGGCCGTTGACATGGAATTCACCGCTCTCCGTTCCGTAGCTGCCTTTCGTGGGGTCAGCCTCGCTGCGGTCATGCTGGTTTCTGATGAACTCTTTCATCAAGAATGGACACCAATGTTTCAATATAAGAAATTTCGTACCGATTCCAGGCGCGTGCTTGCGAAGCTCTGCGCCGTCATCCATGCCGCTGAGGCCTCATGAAAACTTTGTTTATGGTCAGTTTGGGATGCCCCAAAAACCTTGTTGATTCCGAGATCATGCTCGCCGCCCTGGAGCAGTCCGGATATACGGTGGTGGAAGAGCCCGAGCAGGCCTCCCTGGTGCTGGTCAACACCTGCGGTTTCATTCGTCCGGCCGTGGAGGAAGCCATTGACACGATCTTGGAACTGGCCGCCTGCAAGGAGAATAACCCACAGCAATGCCTGGTGGTCACTGGCTGCATGGTCCAACGCTATGGCAAAGGATTGGCGGCGGAGCTACCGGAGGTCGATCTCTTTATAGGTCTTGACGATTTTTCCCGCATCAGCGAGCTGATCGAAACCATCGGGTCCAAGCCTCAAATTATCACCCAGCCTGGATCGGCTACCTATCTCATGAACAACACGGTGCCGCGCCGGGTCTCCACCCCCTTTTTCCGGTCGTATCTGAAGATTACCGAAGGCTGCGACAACCGCTGCACCTACTGCATGATCCCTTCGATCCGTGGCCAACTCCGAAGCCGGACAATTGCAGACTTGACTGCCGAGGCCGCCCGCCTGGAGCAGTCCGGCGTCAAGGAGCTTTGTCTGATCGCTCAGGACTTGACCGCCTATGGCCAGGATCTGGACGAACCCGCTACCTTGGTCTCCCTGTTGGCATCACTCGTACACAACACGAGCATTCCTTGGTTGCGTCTTCTCTACGCCTATCCAGCCAGCGTTACCGACGACCTCCTGCGTCTGATGGCACAGCAACCGCGCATTGTTCCTTACCTGGACATCCCCTTCCAGCATGCCAGCGACCCGGTACTGCAGGCGATGAACCGTCATTACGGGCGCGCCACGCTTGACGATCTGGTCCGGCGCATCAGAGCACATGTTCCTGAGTGCGCCATCCGCACCACCATGCTCGTTGGTTTTCCTGGTGAAACCGAGGATGATGTGGCGATCTTAGTGGATTCGCTGCAGAACTGGGAACTTGATCACGTTGGTGTTTTTCAGTATCAGGACGAAGAGGGCAGCCTGGCGGCGGGATTGCCGCAAAAGGTGGGCGAGGAGGAGAAAGAGGCGCGCTATCAAAGGGTGATGGAGGCGCAGGCCGCCATCAGCGAGCAGCGTCAGCAGCGGTTTGTCGATCGGATAGAACCGGTATTGATCGAGGGGGTCAGCGAGGAGAGCGATTTGCTCCTCGAAGGGCGGACCCGATATCAGGCCCCGGAAATTGACGGCTGTGTGTATATAACGTCAGGGGAGGTCAACCCCGGTGATATCGTCTCTGTACGAATCACCGAGGCCCATACCTACGATCTAGTTGGCGAGGTTATTGATGGGCAGGGAAGGCAGTGAAGGTCAGGAAACGCTCTACCTGTTGTTTTTGTTGACCTGTTCCCGCAGATCTTTGCCAACCTTGAAGAATGGGAGCTTTTTGGGTTTCACCTTAATTCGTTCGCCGGTCTTGGGGTTCCGGCCGGTGTACGATTCGTACTCCTTGACGACGAAACTGCCAAATCCGCGAATTTCTATAGATTCACCCCGAGCAAGGGCATCGCTCATGGTCTCGATGATGGTGTTGGTAATCGAGGCGGCTTCACGAATGGGAATGTTCATCGCTTCGGCCAGGGCTTCAATCAATTCGGATTTGTTCATTCTTTTCTCTCCCCCCAGGATCCTCTTCGGATTAACTAAAAAAATGCCTGCTTTTCATACCTGGAAACCGTGAAATGGAACCGCACCGGAAAAGAAATACTGGCCCCAGGATGCTGTTGAAATTTAATCAGGTATGTTTTTGATTGTAAAGGGAATTTTTCCTGAAAAGATTTTTTTTAGATCATCCGTCGTCAAGACCCTATATTTTCCGAGGGGGAGAGCTCCCAATTCCAGCTTGCCGTACGCTGTTCGCTTCAAATGGAGAACACGATGGTTGAGCGCCTGGAACATTTTCCGGACCTGTCGTTTTTTTCCCTCGTGGATGATGATTTCGATCAGAGTCTGGTCTTTCAGCCGCTTCAGCACCCGAATGGATGCGGGCCGGGTCCTGACGCCATCGATTTCGATGCCCTGTTCCAGGAGTTTGAGTTTTTCCTGTGAGGGGGAACCGGCAACCAGGGCCTCGTAGGTCTTTTTTACTTCATAGCGGGGATGGAGGATAATGTTGCCGAGACCCCCATCATTGGTCAGCAGTAGTGCGCCCTCGGTGTCGAGATCCAGGCGCCCTACGGGAAAGAGGCGAAACGGAATACCGGTGATGAGATCGGTGACCACGGGGCGTCCTTGGGGGTCGGAGAGGGTGGTAACGTAACCAGCGGGTTTGTTGAGGAGAACATACACCTTATCTTCAAAAGTGATTGATTTGCCGTCACAGGTGATTTGGTCGCGTGCAGGGTCAGCCTTGCAACCCATTTCCACAACGACGAGCCCGTTGATCCTGACCCGTCCATCACGGATCATCTGCTCGGCGCTCCGCCGTGAGGCAATGCCAGCTTTGGCGAGGATTTTTTGCAACCGTTCTTCCATGAATTCCACTCGGCAAGGCGCGTCTGCCGGAAAAAAGGACTTAGATTTAGCGATAGTGCGCGGGGAGCATTTTTACGATTTTTTCGTCCACCTGCTGTCTGGTGGCCGTATCTACCTCAAGGACATCCGTATACCAGGGTTTCATGCGGCAATCGAAGACAATGGGCGGTTGCAGGCCGACATGAAATCGATGGACACTCTGCTCCCGTCCGTGGATATCGGCCGCTGGTTCAAAGCGGGTGAAAAAGGTCCAGAGGAATTCCTGCAGAGAACAGGTCGCTGCTTCGGTCGAGTCGACCAGGAGGATAACGGGCCAGGTGGCCACGCCAGGAAATTGGGCCAATTCCTCTGCCAGATTCGGTGAGGAAGCGTAAGCCGTTCCCTGCACCACCAGGGTTCCGGGCAGATAGACCTCCGGGCGGGTGCATTGTTCCGGCAACGATCCGCTAAATTCCTGGGGTAAATCGCGGCATTTTGCCTGTCCGAGGCCGAGCATCATGGCCTTGGATCCCTTGTTGACCGAGGGGCCGGTGTAATCAAGGGTATCCTGAGAGACGTTGGCAAACACAAAGAGGTCGCGTTCCCAATGAATCCTTTCCAGGATATGCTGCCAGAGACGCGGGAAGTGGCCCACATCAATGCTGCCATCGGTGACCAGGAGGAATTTGGTCAGCGAGAGCTGGCCCTCGCCGAGAATGCGAAGGCCAGCGGCAAACGCCTCACGGGGATAGCGATCGGCCACCCGGGCGGCGGCCAGACAATGAAAGCCGGTTTCACCGAAGGTTTTTAACTGGATGACCCCTTTCATCACCAGCGGAAAGAGCGGTGAGAGGAGATCCTGGAGAAAGTCGCCAATGAAATAATCTTCCTGCTTCGGCCTCCCGACCACCGTGGCCGGGTAAATGGCGTCCTTGCGGTGATAGAGATGGGTAGTCTGGAAGATCGGATAATCGTGCTGCAGGGAATTGTAGCCGTAGTGGTCGCCAAACGGTCCTTCCGGACGGCGGAGATGGGGCGGCACGCTTCCTCTGATTGCAAATTCGGCCTCGGCCACCAGGTTATGCCCTCCTTGGGGGTCGGCCACCATCCGCAGTTTTTTTCCCTGCAGGAGCGAGGCAAGGATCAGTTCCGGGATATTCTCGGGCAAAGGCGCGATGGCGGCAAGCATCAAGGCCGGCGGGCCACCGATATACAGGGTCATCGGCAGGGCCTTGTTCTGCTGTTCGGCGGCAAAGTAATGATAGCCGCCGCCCTTGTGAATCTGCCAGTGGATGCCGGTAGTGGTATCGTCATACCGCTGGATTCGGTACATGCCGAGGTTGTGGCCCAGGCCGTCCGGGTGCTCGGTATAGACCAGCGGGAGGGTCACGAAGGCACCGCCGTCCGAGTGCCAGGAGGTGAGCATCGGTAATTCGGTCAGTCGTGCGGGCTGTTGGCAGCATTCAAGGACAGGGCCGTTCTTGATCTGCTTGAGGCCAACGTGCAGTCCCTGGGCCAACAGGCTTCGGGCATTCCACAGGGTGGAGAGGGATGGCGGCATCGAGTTTTCCACCAGATGGACCAGATCGCGGACAAAATCGAGCGGCCGGCGGCCAAAGGCCATCTCCAGCCGCTGACTGGTCCCGAAAAGATTGGTGACCACCGGAAATTTCGAGTTTTTGACCTGGGTAAACAGGAGGGCTGGGCCTCCCTTGGCGATAACCCGCCGATGGATCTCCGCGATTTCAAGATGGGGATCAACTGGGGTATCGATGGTGAGCAACTGGCTGTTGGTCCGCAACACCTCGAGAAATTGGCGCAAATTGGTCAATGCATGCATGAGGATATCAACCGGAGGACGTTGAGGCTTTGAGTCGATCAGTGGTGGTGATCCTCTTCGCCGAGGAAGAGGCAGTGGTATTCATCGCTGCTCAGATGATTGCGCATTATGAGGGTCAGCAGATCGACCACCTGGTGGATTTCGTCCTCGCTCATGCGGGGAACGAGCGCACTGGTGAGGCGGCCATCACCAAAGTGGTGAAGAAAGGTGATTAAAGATTGTTCATCTGTGGCTCGATTGAGTCCAAAAAACATACGTGTCTCCGTCGGCCGGGGTTATCCGGCGAGAATTTTCCACCAGACCTGGCGGTTGCGCGGACCGTCGAATTCACAGAAAAAATGCGCTGCCAGGTGCCAAGCTGCAGGCGGCCCTGGTGGAGAAAGACCGTAACCGAGGATCCCGTCATGGCGGTCATGAGATGTGCCGGTGAGTTGCCCTCACTGTGGCGGTAAGGATAATCAGCGGGAACCATACGGCCCAGTCCGCCGAGAATATCCCGTTGCACATCCGGATCAGCCCCCTCGTTGATGATCAAGCCCGCGGTGGTGTGTGGATTGTAAAGACAGACAAGACCTTCTGTGACACCGCTGACTGAAGCAACCTCCTGCAGCTGGCCGGTCAGATCGATCATTTCCAGCCGTTTGCCGGTAGGCACGGCCAACTCGCCCTTGAGCATCTTGTTCTTCAATGAACCGGATTACTGCAACTGCCAGGAGCCATATTCGTCACGGCAGGCTGTGCTGTAGGTTCGCTGCGGTTTGCCGTCAATGACCGCTTCGATCTCCGCTTTGCGGCAGACTCGTTGAGTGCTTGGATTTTGATAGGCCGGTTGCGGGGTCACCGCATACTGGTTGCCGCTATCGGGATTCACCCAGGAAGAACGCTGATTGGAAATGCCCCGTTCATAGGCGTGGTTGAGTTGCTCGCGGTCGTACTTATCCATTTCATTCCCCACGATATATCCGAGCATACCGCCGACCGCCGCGCCAATGAGGGTCGCACCGGTATTATGGCCGATCGCTTGACCGACGAGGGCGCCGGCAGCGGCACCGCCGACCGCTCCGGTCTGGCCCTTGGTGGCACAGGAGGGCAGCAGCAACAGAAATAGCAGGGCAATGAGACTGAGGTGTTTCATGGCGTTTCTCCTCCAATGGAAGATGTGGTCTTGAGAGAATCCGGCAACTGCTTGCTCGATTGCACCCCCAGGTTTTTCAGGGATTCGGTTCGGGCGATCAGGTTGCCTTGACCGGTACTCAGCCGGTTTCGTGCCGTGTGCCAGGCCTGCTGCGTCTGGTTGAGGCGGAGCCCGATCTCTTCAAAGGATTCGGCGAAACCGACGAATTTATCATAAAGATTCCCCGCTTGTTTGGCAATCACTAAACTATTACGGTTCTGCTCGTCCATGCGCCAGAGGTGATGCACGGTGCGGAGGATGGCCAGCAGGGTCGAGGGACTGGCGAGGATGACCTTCCTTTGCATGGCGCTGGTCAGAATCTCCGGTTCCTTTTCGACAGCAAGCTGAAATGCGCCCTCGATCGGGATGAACAACAAGACGAAGTCAAGGGAACCAGCTCCGGTCAGTTGCTGGTACTGTTTGCCGGCGAGAAGGTTGATCTGCCGCCTGATCGAGTCGAGGTGCAGCTTGACCTGTTGCTGCTTATGTGCTTCGTCCCGCGTATTGTGCGCTTCGGTAAAGGCTTTGAGCGAGACTTTGGCGTCGATGATCACCGTCCTGTTCTCAGGCAGATAGATCAGCACGTCGGGTTGCAGCATGGTGCCGTCATGGGTTTTAAGGCTGACCTGAACCGCAAATTCCGTCCCGTTGCGCAAGCCCGAGGCTTCAAGCAGCCGGGTCAGAATCATTTCGCCCCACTGTCCCTGGAGTTTGTTGCCGCCGCGAAGGGCCTCGGCCAGGTTGGAGGCATCGGCGCTGACCTGACGGTTGAGTTGCTTGAGATGCTCGATCTCCTTGGTCATCGAAACTCGGTCCCGTGAATCGCGATCGTACACCTCCTCCACCTTTTTCTTGAACTCGAGCAGCTGGTCATGAAAGGGGCGCAGCAGCAGGGTTAGGGCGGATTCATGCTGCCTGTTGAGCAGTTCTCCTTTCTCATTGATGATTTTTCCTGCCAGGAATTGGAAGTCCTGCTCGATCTGTTTACGGGTTTCGTTCAGCAAGGCGTTCCGCTCTTGGACCTGTTGTTGCATGGCGTTGCATGCGGTCTGCAGCGAGGCATTTTCCGTGTCGAGTTTCCGGCATTCCCTGGCAAGCTCGTTTCGTTCGAAGCGTAGTCGCTGGATCTCGGTGTCATAAGAGCGCGATTGTTCCTGCAAACGCTCCAGGCGAAGAGCAAGGGTCCACTGCCGCCGGTGCGAGCGATTGAAGACAAGGAGAAAGCAGAGAACGACAAGAAAGGCCCCGGCGGCACCCCCCAGAAGGAAAGGGCTGACCTGCGGTTGGCTGAAGAGGGCGATGATCGGGGTCACGAGGCAGGTCGGAGAAGCATTCCGCGCTCTCAACGACGACGGGAGAGGTACCGCAGTTCTTCCAATTCGTCGAGCAAATCAAGCGCCAAAGCGCAGCCGGGCAGGTTGACCCGGAGGTCCTGCTGCAGTCTGAGCGTGGTCTGGACCCGTTTGATCGCGATCGAGGTAAAACACCATTCCCGGACGGAAGGGCCTTCCGGGGTAATAATTCCTTCTTCGATCATCTCATGGATCATTTCGGCAGTGACGCCGCACAGCCTGCAGAGGTCGGCGAGGGTGCAGCGGGTTTCTTCGTTCAGGACCACACCCTGGATGTAGATTCGTTGTTCGGTCATAGCTCAAATCCCCAATCCGGAACGTGGGTTGAACGGCATTTTTTCCGCCATGGCTCGGTACAGGTTGCGCTGCTCCTCGGTTTTTGCGTCGGGCACGACGATCTGGAGCGTGACGATCTGATCGCCGTGATGGCTGGCAGAACATAACCCTTTGCCCTTGAGCCGAAGTTTTTTGCCTCCTTGTGATCCAGGGGGTATTTTCAACTGTACGTTGCCGCCCAGGGTCGGCACGGTGAGGGTAGCGCCCAAGGCCGCCTCCCACGGTGTGATCGGTAACGTCAGATGAATGTCGCGTTTTTCAGCATGAAACAGCCGGTCCTCCTGAAAGACGATTTCAAGATAGAGGTCGCCAGCCGGACTGCCGCCATAGCCGGGAACGCCCTGGCCTTCGAGGCGAATGCGCTGCCCCTCGATAATTCCCTTGGGGATGACAACGTGCAGCGTGTGGGGATTGGTGGTGACGTGACCGTTGGCATCGACCATCGGCCGAGTCAGGGTGATGGTCTGGCGGGCACCCCCAAAGGCGTCCGTCAAGGGGATCACGATTTTAGCGTGCTGATCCTCGCCTTTCATCCGGAAGACATGCGAACGCTGCCTTCCGCTCTGGCCATGACCGAACAGGGATTCAAAAAAATCGCTGAAACCGCCGGAGTCGCCACCGGTGTATCCTGCCCCCCGGAACTCGAAACCGGCATCCCAGTTGGGAGGTGGCTCGAAATGTTGACCCTCGCGCCAGTTCGCGCCGAATTTGTCGTAGGCGGCTCGTTTCTCAGGATCCTTCAAGACTTCATAAGCCTCCCCCACATCCTTGAATTTGGCCTCCGCATTGGCCTCTTTACTGATATCCGGATGAAATTTTCGTGCAACTTTTCGATAGGCCTGTTTGATTTGGTCTTGGGTGGCATCGCGGGCAACACCCAATATTTTATAATAGTCTTTGTATTCCATGATATCGACCAGGGGAACTGTCCATTGATTTTCTGATAAGTAATAGTAAGAATAGCTTATTAAAAAGAAAAGAAAAAAACGTTTACCGCTTTCTCCTTGAAGAGCCAGTCATGTTTACTTTATGCTAATGACAATGAAATGAATGCCAAGATACCTAATATTATTCTGACCGGCTTTCGCGGGACGGGCAAAACTTCAGTGGGCCGGATCCTTGCCGCTCAACTGCAGTGGAGCTTTCTCGACACGGATGCACTGTTGTGCCAAAGGCTGGGGGCTCCTATTGCCGATATCGTTGCCCGCCATGGCTGGGCTTTTTTTCGCCAAGCGGAAAGTCAGCTGTTGCGGGAACTGGCTACGATGCAAAAGACTGTCCTGGCAACTGGTGGCGGGGCAATCGAGCACCGGCAAGAGTGGCGGGAATTAAGAAAATGTGGACTTGTGGTCTGGCTGGACGCGGATCTTGCCACCATCAGGATGCGGTTGCGGGATGATCCCAATTCTCTGCAGCAACGGCCTTCAATCACCGGTCATTCCGTTCAGGATGAAATTGCGGAACTTCTGGAAAGGCGAAGGCCTCTGTATGCTGCCGGTTCGGATCTACGGCTGGCAACCGCCGACAAATCGCCGGATCTGCTGGCCCAAGAAATTCAACGAGCGATGATCGGATAAAAAAGATGGGTGTGTGGAAGCAGGTCCGGCACGCCTGTTTTTGCTCGTTCAACAAAGGACAAGCATGAAGATGGAAGAGAGGGCAGGGGACGATAATAAACAAGTCCGTCTGGTATGGATGGTCACCCGGGAGTATGATAAGCTGGCCGGCGCCGGCGGCGTCAAGGATGTCTGCCGCCAATTGGCGGAAACGCTGGCCGTCCGTGGTAACTGCTCGATTCGGGTGGTTTTGCCGCGTTATGGTTTCATGGATGCCGCCCGCCTCGGTTTTTCTCTAGTTCCGGTCGGGCAGCTGCATGGTCGTATCGGTGGCCGCCGCTATGACTCCATGTTTGAAGTGGATATGAACTACGCCGCAGTAGAGCGGCGGGAGCCGGTTGCCATCTGGCAGATGGAAATGAACGGCGTCACGATTTTTCTGGTGGAAGCGGATCGATTTGCCACCAAGCGGGGAGTGTACACCTATACCGAGGAGGATGAGCAAGAGGTTGCTTGGCAGCGCAAAGGAGGAGGACATTTCGACTATTTTGCCATGAACATTCTCCTGCAGAAGGCCGCGCTTGATCTCATGATTCTCCTAAGCGAGCATCCTGATGTCATCCACTGTCATGACGGGCATGCTGCGACGCTGCCGGCGATGATGCGAGAGTGCAACGGGTACCGACATTATTTCTGCCGTACCGGAGCGGTCGTCACCATTCACAACGCTGGCCAGGGGTATCATCAAGAGGTCGGCGATCTGGACTTTGCCCGGGCTGTCACCGGGCTGCCGAACCGGGTAATCCTGAAAAGTCTCTTGCATGGTGATTTCGATCCTTTTCTGGCCGCTTCGGATTACGCCGTTCTCAATACAGTCAGCAAGCAGTACGGCCGGGAATTACAGGAGACACCGGACGATGCCCGTACCGGCTGGCTGGGACATGCACTTTTGGAACGAGGCGTTACCCTTGCCGGTATAACCAACGGCATCGATCCAGCTTCCTTCGATCCGAGTTTTCCCGAGGCGCTGGGGCTGGCGGCGGGATACAATGTTTTCCGAGGCGAACTGGAAGGGAAAAAACAGTGCAAGCGCTCCCTCCTGACGACTATTGTTGCGCGCGGACCTTGGGAACAGGTGAAACAGTATGGCGTATTGGATCGTTCGCCGGAGGTGCCCTTGTGTACCTTTATTGGCCGTTTGACCACGCAAAAAGGTGTGGATATTCTTATCCAGGCCCTGCGTGAATTACTGCTGCGGGAGCCGTATGTTCAGTTTCTTCTTTTTGGCTCGGGAACTCCCGAATTTGAGCAGGACCTCGAGCAGTTGGCAACTGTCGGACCGGGGCGGGGGAGGGTCTGCTTTCTGAAGGGATATGATCCCCTGCTCGCCAACAAGGTCTATGCTGCCGGTGATTTTTTTGTAATTCCATCGCGTTATGAGCCGTGCGGCCTGACCGATTACATTGCCCAGTTGCTCGGCAATCTACCGATCGTTCACCGGGTGGGCGGTCTGGTCAAAGTCATCAACGGAGAGACCGGTTTTTCATACAGTGAGAATACGTCGACAAGTTTGGCCGGAGTTATTGCAGAGGCTTTGCGGTTGTACAAATACCACCCGCATCTTTTACGGTCGATGCAGATGGCTGCGGTTGGTCGGATTTTCCGCAAACACACTTGGGAGAAAGTGATGGAGGCTTATCTGCACCTGTACCGGCAGGCGATGGAATGAGCTGCAGCAAATGGTTTCGTCTCTGAGAGAAGTGTTCTATCCAGCAGGTGTTGAGCCACGGATCAACAGGTAAAAAAACGGCTCGGTTCGGTATAATTCTTCTAAAGAATCAGCAAGATGCGCAAGAAATAAAATAGACGCATAATCCGCAAACTTTCTATAAGGAGTGACATGCTATGACGATAAAAGTAGGCATAAACGGATTCGGCAGAATTGGCAGAAACATTTTTAGGGCATTGGGCAAGGATCCAGCCTTTGCCAATATTGAAATTGTCGGGATCAACGATCTGACCGATGTGAAAACCATCGCTCATCTGGTGAAATACGATTCCGTCATGGGGCGTTCCGATCAGCAGGTAACGGTTGGGGAAAACAGCATTATCGTTGATGGAAAAACTATCCCCGTTACCAGTCACCGTAAACCGGGCGAGATCCCCTGGGCCAGCGTTGGGGCTGAATATGTACTTGAGTGCACTGGATTATTTTGTGATATGGAATCCGCCAAAGCGCATATTGATGGTGGTGCGGCCAAGGTTATCATTTCGGCGCCTGCCAAGGGGGAGGTCAAAACCCTTGTCATGGGGGTCAATGAGGACGAGTATGATCCCACTGTGCATCATGTGGTGTCGAATGCATCGTGTACGACCAACTGTCTCGCGCCTGTGGCCCAGGTTATCTTGGATAATTTCGGCATCAAGCGGGGTTTGATGACAACGGTCCATTCCTATACCGGCGATCAGCGGTTACTTGATTTTCCGCATTCCGATCTTCGCCGGGCACGAGCCGCCGCCATGTCGATGGTGCCGACTAAAACAGGAGCAGCGGCAGCCGTTGCCTTGGTCATTCCAGAATTGAAAAACAAGTTTGACGGTCTGGCTGTTCGGGTTCCTACTCCTGATGTTTCACTCGTTGACGTGGTGATTGAAGTCGAGCGTGAAACGACAGTCGCGGAGGTCAACAAAGCCCTAGCTGCTGCAGCGAATCGTTTCTTGGGGTACACGGAAGAACCGTTGGTTTCGATCGATTTCCAGGGCGATCCGCACTCCTCTATCGTTGATGGCCTTTGCACCAAGGTGCTGGGGACATCAGTGAAGATTATGAGCTGGTACGATAACGAATGGGGCTACTCCAACCGGATGCTGGATTTGGTGTTACATATGGAGGCCAATAAGCCCTTGTGATCAGATTGAATGTGTTGGAATGATGAACAAGACCGCCCACGGCGGAAAGTTGACAACTGCAAACTAAAAAAAACCGGGTTGATCCAATCAAACAAGCACGTTTTCGATTGGAAGAACCCGGTTTTAATTTATGTAGAACGACACTTGCCGAAAGCATGCTCCCGGCAACAATAAAATAGGATCAGCCTTCTACGTATCCTGTACCTTTACAGGTCGGACACTTCTGATCAGGAGTGCAAACCTGTCCATCTGCATTTTTCCCCTGCCATTCACCACTGGTTTCGCATACGCCGTCAATTACTTTCTTTCCATTACAGGTAGGGCATGCCTTTTTTTTAGCGTCGTCAGCCATTGAAACCTCCTTTAATATTAGTAGAAATCAAAATATTGTTATTTCAATATACGTCAAAATCTGAAAAAATCAATGGGTTCAATTCAATGCAGACACATGAATGCGCCCCGAGAGAGAGTGATAGCATCGGTTACGGCAGCAGACATTGTATATTCTCCACAATTGGTACATCGAGGTTATAAAGCAAGGCTTCGTATTGCCCCATTTTGTTCTTTTGTTGAATTGTATTTTGCAAGAAAAGTTATGTATACCGCATGTTGCCTGTAAGATGGGTTGTTCGGAAATTGTTTTTCGCATGCGAAAAAATGGATTAGTTCCCATCTCCTAACTTCGTATGCTGCTCGTTTGTTGGTTCTGTGAAGAGATCGTTCTGTTCCAAGGCGCAGCATAGCCGCTTGAGGATGTCATGTGTTTCCCCTTTCTTGATGCGGAAATTGACGATGACCTCGTCCTGGTTCGAGGGCGAGAGGGGAACAATGTTGAAATCCTTTTTGCCAGCTCCTGCCCCGAAGTAGTGCTTTCTGATGCGGTTTATCCTGGTTGCGAACACTGTGTGTTTTGCTGCCTGCTGCGTATCGGTTTTCTGTCGCAGGAGTTTGAGCAGGGTTGCTGCCGGTTGCTGAGATTTGGCGGCTTTGGCCATTGCCTGCTGCACGGTGTTTAGGGCAATGGCCTGGTTCAACTGAGGAGCCAAGTGATCAAGAAGGGCGAGTATCTGAGCAAGTTGCGGTCTTGTCGGGGCGAACGGTTTGATGATCTGCAGGTAGAGAAGGTCTCTGTCCACACTGTTTTTGATGGGTGCCAGTATCTCGGAAGCAATCGTGAATTGCAGTTTCTCGTTGATGACATCAGAGATAATTTCCGGTGATTCGCCGCGAAGACGAATCTGATTGACCTTCCTGTATTTATGAATGGTGGTATGCGACACCTTCTGGCCGGGCTTGCCGATACCGAGTGTGCCTCCGAATTGCTCGGCAAGTTCCGTATTGTTCAGCCCCAGGGCGGTGCTCGCTGATTCGAGGAAATTACCTATTTCTATGGGGTTAAGGTTGCGTCGTTTGGTATTTTCAGCAAGGGAAATATTGAAAAAATCTTCGGGCGAAAAATCGGTTTCCTGATAAACCTTGGCCTCCAACGTTGGGCGGTTGAGTTGTTTCAAAGCTTGAAATCTTCTGAAGCCGCACAGGATTTTATAGCGGCCATCATCCTTTTTCAGCAGGACTAAGGGGTGGAGTAAGCCATTGCGATTGATCGATACCGCCAGTTCATCAATGTACGATTCCCGCAGCAAATCGGTATATCGCTTGTCACCTTGCAGCCGGAAAATGTACTGCAAATCATCTGAATTGGAGATGTCGATATTGGTGATGTCAATATTTCGCACTAAAGACATGGCTAAGCTGAATTGAGCAAAGGCCGAGGCCAGCATCAGTCCAATAGACTCGGCGGGTTGCTGTTGCTGGACCAAATCAGGACGAACCGAAATGAGCACGGAACGGACTTCCGGATCGTGCCAATCTTCAAGCGAGTGTTTGTGTCTGAACAATTGATTGAGGTGATACGGCTCTCTGCCGCAGTAGGGAGAATCGACCGCCGCTATGGCCGTGGGGAGATGCTGATCCTCAATGGCGACCCGGATCTTGGAAAGAAGTGACGGCGCGATGGTTGGACGGTGAGGAGCCTCAGCGGAAGCGCGATTACCCTGCCCATAACCAAAAAGAAGCATCTCTTCGCACTGGTCAATGCTGGGACGACTCTGGAAAAACAGAATGAGCGGCAACAGTCCATTACCGGATATTTCATCCTTGAATTTTTTTATCGGCAGGAGGAACGAATCTCTGACTTTGGGTCGGCTACGGATGGCGCTGACATCGGAGAGATCCATAATCTCTCGTTTATACTTGGTGTTGATAACCGCATAGGAAGAAAGCTTGGTCGCCAGCGCGAAGGCCATGTCGGCCAGATAGTTACCAGGCTGGTCAGCCGGCGAGATATTGTATCCGTCGGCAACTACAATGAGGATGTTATTACTACCGAGAATTCGGTGAATGGTCTGGGGTAAGGGGCGTTTCATGGTCATCCGACATAATAGTACATTTAAGGAAAGGTACGTCCAAAGCGGCAGCTGCCGCATCGACAGCTTGCGCGGCAATATGCCCGCCGGATGAAGGAAGGGTCGCGCCGCCAAAGATTAATCGCACTATTTCGCTGGCCGCCAGCTTTTCCGCCGTGGTTACAGGGACAAGCGTATCCTCGTGCGGGCTGTTGCTACTGGTAAGCAAACACCCTTTGATGAGAAGTGCCGCTGCTGTCTTGATATCCTCGCATCTGGTCTGCGGCATCCGTTCACAGAGCAAGTCTATAGTGGTGGGGAGCCGTTGTTCGAAATTATCATAGACAATCCGGAGTACGTCGAAGACAATTTGTAATTGTCGCTGCGGCGAAAGTATTCCGCGGGAAAAGTGGTAATGCTGGTGGTGCTGGATGGCATAGGCCAGGGAAGCGCCCAGGAGAATAAAGGTCCAGCCGATTTGCAGCCAAATGAGAAAGAGGGGGATAGAGGCGAAAGACCCGTATATGGCGTTGTAATTGGCCACTCCTACCTGGAGGATGATGTACAGTTTTTGGAATATGAACCAGAAAATGGAAGCAAAAACAGCGCCGGCAAGGGCCGCTGCTGTTTTAACCTTCACATGGGGAAAAAACAGGTACATCGTCATCAATGTAATGACAATACACACAAACGGAGCCAATTTGATTAATAACGTCACCATCCAGGGCGACGGCAGGAGCACAGCCAAATAATCCATGATTTTTTGGCTGGCCAGAATGGCTTCTGCCGCCAGGGCCACATTCAGAGAAATAGGCAACAGAATCAGCAGAGCCATGTAATCCATTATTTTTCGTAAGAATGATCGGCCCTTACGGGTATGCCAGATCACGTTCATCGCCTCTTCAATGGAGGAGAGGACGAGCAGGACAACAATAATCAGGCCAAGAACGCCGAAAATGCCAAGGGCGGCAAAGTTGGTGCGGTCCACATACTGGAAGATAATATTGACGGCCCGGTGCAGGTGAGCGGTTGTTGAGACAACGGGCGGCGGCGATGGATCGGTGGGGGCGGGGGGGGCAGGCTGGAGCGGCTGCGCATCTGGAGGCGCGGGAGAATGCGGCACCAGGATCGGTGCTTCTAACTGGTCAATAAAGCGTATGGCCGCCTGTTTTAATTGTTCGTCGTTGCCGAGCCCTTTAAGGATGGAGGTGCTGAGCGCCAGTATGGGGACCAGGGAAAGAAGAATGGCGTAGGTCAGGGCAGAAGCCCTGATCGCCAGGTGGTTCCGGGAAAATTCCGCCGACATGATCAATAGGATGCGTAGCATGATGCGGCAAAAATGGACCACTTTGCTTGACGGAGGCGTCAAGGAAAAGGCCCATCGATGCATCCGGCCGAATCTGTTGGGAGGTGAGGCTATGGGGCCGGGTGACGCCATCAACGAGAGCCTTGCGCCTGTCTCCCCCGGTCCCCTTATCTCGCCAGTTCGCGATGTAGCCATTTTTCAATGATCTCAAAGATGATTTCTCGTTTGACCGGTTTGGTGATGTAATCGTTCATGCCCGCTCCCAGGCAGATTTCCCGGTCGCCTTTCATGGCATTGGCCGTCATGGCGATGATGGGAATCGCGGTGAACCCTTTGGCTCGAAGTTCTTTGGTGGCGGCAAGCCCGTCCATCTCGGGCATTTGAATATCCATGAGAATGAGATCAAAATTTTCAGGGTGGCTGGAGAACAGTTCAACCGCGAGGCGGCCATTGTTCACCACCTCAACTTTGTAGCCGGCTTTTGTGAGAATAAGCACGGCAAGCTTCTGGTTGACGGGGTTGTCTTCGGCGAGGAGAATGCGGATCGATTGTTTGATTTCCTCGCGAACACTGTACTGGGTGATAAAAGTTTCCTTCGATGCGAGGCCGGTTACAGCGGGCTCGTCGGCTCCCAGGAGTTTTTCAATGGTTTTGAAGAGAATTTCCCGCCGGGCCGGTTTGGTGAGAAAAGCGTCGAAACCGGCATCCTTACAACGCTGGGCATTCCTGTCTGTTGTCGATGTATAGGCCAGCAAGGGAATGGTGGCGGTCTCGGAGAGTTCGTGGCGGATGAGGCTGGCCAGGGCGTATCCGTCCGGTGGCGGCATTTGGATGTCGAGAATGATAAGATCGAAAAGGTGGCGGTTATCGATGGCCTGCCGCATCGTCGAATGCACAGCGCTGCTATCCTCGATTGCCACTACTTCAAGTTTCGCTGTCTGGAGTATGTGTTTGAGAATACTGAGGTTGGTGGGATTGTCGTCAACGATGAGCACTCGTTTGCCGTCCAAGCTCACCTTGTTAAAGGTTTTCATCCGCTGTTGCGGAGCCTTGCGCAGTTTGGCGGTGAAATGGAAGATGCTGCCCTTGCCGTACTGGCTTTCGGCCCAGACATGGCCGCCCATCAGGCCGGCAATTTTGCGGCAGATCGAAAGTCCCAGGCCAGTGCCGCCGTACTCCCTGGTGGTGGAGCCGTCGGCTTGACGGAATGCCTCGAAGACCGATTCGAGTTTGTCCTCGGGAATGCCTATGCCCGTGTCGCGGATGGTGGCATGGAGGGTAATGGTTTCCTCAGTTTCCTCGTCAACCATGATCGCCAGTTCCAGTTCACCTTGTTTGGTGAATTTTGCCGAGTTTCCCATCAGGTTGACCAGGACTTGGCGAAATCTGCCTGGATCGCCCATGACATTGGCGGGGAGGGCGTCGTCGATTCGGCAGAGGACTTCAATTGGCCGCGAAACCACCTTGGGACGGACCAGGTCACAGACATCCTGGGCAGTGATTTCAGGATCAAAACTTATGCACTCCAGATCAAGTTTTCCCGCCTCAACCTTGGAAAAATCGAGAATGTCGTTGATGAGTGAGAGCAGGGCGTCGGAGCTACGCTTGATGGTATGAGCAAATTCCTCCTGCTCGTTGTCGAGGCCGGTTTCCAGAAGCATATCAGTGAAGCCGATGATGCCGTTCATCGGCGTACGGATTTCGTGACTCATGGCAGCCAGAAACTCACTCTTGGCAATATTGGCCGCCTCGGCAGCTTTTTTGGCAGTGCGTAATTCCGCGGTCTGCTTTTTAATTTCTGCTTGGAGCGTGTTGGAATAATTGAGCTGTTGTTCCTGGATTTTTTGGTAGTTCTGTTCATTCTCGGCCATGATGTCCTGAAACTTTTTTTCCAGGACTGCCGATTTTCGATCGAACTGCTTTTTTTGGATACGGAGCCGGTTGACCGTCTCTCTCGTTTCTCGGTGGGCAAGAAAAAGGCGGGCTGCAAGGCGGATAATGGTCGCAACCCAGGGGGCGATATGGTCGTGTTGCCCGGATGCGCTTGGAGTCGCCAGAATATACCCCCGGAGGTCGGGGACGGCTAATAGGAAAAATATCCGATTTTGGGCAGAAAAGACGCATTCCGAGGATTTTTTTTCGTTTTCCTCGATGCAGTCTCTGGCCTGGCTGGCTTCCAGGGGAAAGCCGTCAGAAGCAACATGGTGGCCGGAGTGGTCCAGGCAGAAAAAAAAGAGTTCTTCGGTTTCCTGTTCCAGGTGGGTCCGCAGAGCGGTCAACTCTCCTATGGGGTCAACCAGATCGGCAAAAAGGGTTGGCAATGTCATGGACACCCTCTTAGCCTCCGTACATTTTTTTCGTCTTCTCGATCTCTTCGGGAAGGTCTTCCGCCAGCACTTTGTATTCCTCGACATTACTCTGGATATGCGAGGCTAGCGATGGCACGAGGCTGGACGGCAGTCCGTCCTTGATGGCAGGGAAATGGAGCTGTTGGACGATGTATTCCCCCATTTGGAGGATGCCGGTGGGGGAACGGGGGTCTATCGCGGTGTCGTTCTCCTGATGGTGATCGCGGATGGCCTCGGCTATCGGGTCGGGAATGCGCCAATCCTTGGCCAGGATGTATCCGATTTGGCCATGATCGGTGTGAAACAGTTGTTGTTCTAATTCCACAATGGGAGGGCCGGCAGGCGTCAGTTGCTCGATGAGTTGGAAGAAGGCTTCCTGCTCAACCTCCATGGCAACGATCAATCCGATATCATGAAGAATGCCGCAGAGGTAGGCGTCATCGCCATTGATCGTGAAAATGCGTTCGGCGATCATTTTGCAGCAGATGCCGGAGGCGGCGCTGTGCAGCCATAAGCGCTGCGGGGAGAATTCAGTGGAACCTGATTGGCTGCGAAGCATCCCCTGAATAGCGTCAGTAACCGCGATATTATGGAGATTTTTCATGCCCAACAGGGCAACTGCCCGGGAAATGGAATCGACTTTTCGGCTCAGGCCAAAATACGAACTGTTTACCAGGGTCAGCAAACGGGCGACAAGGGCAGGGTCCAGCCGGATAACCTCTTCAAAATCCTGCAGGGTTGACTCCTCATCGTTGACTAATTGCACAAGCCGGGTGACGATATGAGGAAGTGTCCTGATTTTTTTGAATTTTTCGATAAGCTTTTCGGCTGAAGTCATGCAACGGCTCCTTGGGGTGGCTGGCCAGAGGCAGACGCGGCTGGAACCGTGCTACCGGACAATCTCTTTTTTACGTATGGCCTCAGCTTTGATACGGTCAAGTAATTCGGCCAGCACCGGTTTAATGTTCTCCCGGAGATCCCCGGCAACAATGATGAACAGTAGATCGTCACCGGGGGTGAAACGACCGGAGCGAGCTTCAACTATTATGTCATAAATACCTGGTCGTTCAAGATATTCTTGACGAAGTCGCGTAATCTTTTCAAAATCGACTTCTGTTTCTAGTGCGGTCACATGCAGTCGGTCATTCCGCGACCAGCTGCGTACCGTGCCGTTGTGGATGAGGATCATGCCGACTTTCTCATTGAAATCGGGACGCTTTTTCATTTCAGCAATGGTCTTTGAAATATCCATAGTGCTCTGTTTGGCGGTGTGCCATTTAGGGGGGATTCATACCGGCCCTCCAGGGGCGGTTGTTTATTGCACGAGACGTTTTGTACCTTGTTTTGTTGCTGGAAGGCGAACCAGGTAGCCTTGAGGAACAGATTGTTCGCCATCAAGGACGGGCTGTTTCAGGGCAGGATTGTGCCGGGCAAAGTTCTCAGCGGAAATGCGCAAAGATGAACACAGGCGGCCTATAGAAACGTCTTCCTTGATTTGAATGGTGACAGTTGCCTCTGGCCGTTCGAAAGGAAACTTCGGGTTGCCTCCCATGCGTGCTGCAACCCGCATGGCGGCAAGGAATTCAGAGTAAAAATTGCGGGAGGCGAATTTGAAAGATCCTTGGCTGTATGATTTGAATATGTTCTCGTAGCTGCCCATGTCTCTTGCGGCCCTGGTCATGCCGTTTCGACCGTAGTTATACGCGGTGAGGGCTAGGGGCCATGTTTGGAGTTGATCGTAGTTTTCCTTGAGTAACTGGGCGGCTGCCCGAGTGGCGATGTAGGGGTCGTAGCGCTCATCAATCAGATGATTGATGGTTAAGTACTCTTTTCCGGTGGAACGGGTGAACTGCCAGAGACCGGCAGCACCAGCCTTGCTGTAGGCTTTGGGGTTGAAGGATGATTCCACATGGGGCAGGTAGGCCAGCTCCGGGGGGAGTCCCTGCGAGATAAAAATTTGCTTGAAGTGCGCCAGGTATTTTCCGGAACGGAGGAGTCCTTCATAAAAGCGGTCGCTTTGCCCGATTTGCAGACGAATGTTCTCCCTCGCTTCAGTACAGGCGGAACGAAGCTGATTCGGAAAAAGTCCGGCTATGCGGCGTTCTTCAGCAGTGCGGGGCGGTAGGCCGGAGCCGAGGCTGGTGAGGGTATCATTGATCCGGCTTTTGGCGGCTTCGATGCGCTCGCTGTTTATTTTTGCTGCATTCGGGGCTTGCCAGTCAACGAGGTCAATGACCGCATAGACGCGGCGCAGATTGTTTATGTCGTGTATAATCCCCTGGCGAGTGGAATAACGGCTGTAGACATCCTCCCAAAATTTGACGTTATCTTTGATGCATGGATAAAGCGGGAACTTTTCCTTTGCTATAGACACCGGTAGTCCGGCGTGCAGCTCGAAGGAAGGCCAGGTGAAAAAAAGAATCAAGAGAAGGGACTGGATTGCTTTACGTTTTGATCGGGGAGAAATCATGGTAAATGCAGGGGATGTCTGAAGGAGAGTTAATGGGATGATTGGCTCTATGTTTTTTATTTTATCATATTACATCCAGCCCGGCGATAAAAGTCGCAACGACCAGTCGTCTCATAATAACAATTTGTATTTACTTTGTTGGAATAGTCTATGTACATGCCCATCATTGGTACGCTTGGTTACGTTGTTTCCCCGGATGGTCTGCGGACCTTGTTGGTGCATCGGAATGCCCGGAAGTCGGATCAACATCTTGGCAAATATAATGGTCTGGGCGGCAAGATGAAGCCGGATGAAGACGTCCTCGCCTGCATGAGAAGGGAGATTAGGGAGGAGTCCGGTCTGGAATGCACCCGATTGCAGTTGAGAGGCACGATCAATTGGACGGGGTTTGGGCCAGAGGGTGAAAACTGGCTTGGATTTATTTTTTTGATCACTGCCTTTTCAGGGGCAATGAAGCAATGCAATGAAGAAGGAGACCTCGCCTGGCATCCGATCACCACTCTTATTACTCTGCCCATGTGGGAGGGGGATCGTTATTTTCTTCCCCTCGTGTTTGATGCCGATCCGCGTCTCTTTCACGGCTATATGCCCTACGAAAACGGACGGCCTGTTGCCTGGGAATATACCCGGATATAAAGTCTGGCGGAAAAAAGAGCGCTTCCCTTCCAGCTCAGAGCAAAGTCCTTGCGTTCAGGTGGCTCGATCTGTATAGTTATAACCTGTTTAGTTCTGTTATAATTTCGAAAGGTTATGGTTTGTTAACCTTTTCGGTAACTTAAAATATTAGAGGATGTGTTATGGAAAATAATGCGGAATTGGTTCGCCTTGAGGAGTTTGTCGATAAACTGCTGGCCAAATACAATAATCTTAAATCGGACTACCATGCATTGCAGGAAACCTTGCGGGAGCGTGATGCTGAGTGTGCCGATTTGAAAAATAACGTTTTTCATCTGAGCACTGAACGGACCGAAGTTGGCAATAGGGTTGCGGGGTTGCTTGACCGTATTGAACAGTGGGAGGCCGAACAAGAGGCATTCCCAGCAGAGAAGAGCGGTTCGTCCGGAAGTATTCAGGGTTCACTTTTCAATGACGACCCTGAAGGCCAAGACAACTGAAGCTGAACACTGACGCTGATGCAGGATCGTCTTGTACGTTTTAACCTGTTTGGGCAGGAGTTCACCTTTTACAGCAATGCGCCTGAAGAAGAGGTGGAGTCCGTTATTGCCCTATTGCGACAAGAACTGGAAAGCAATGAGAAGGTTAGCCGAAGCTCTGTGCCGTCCAGTAAAATGCTGGTTTTGGGTTGCTTGCAAATGGCGGCTAAATACGTTCAGCTGCATCGTGAATACAAGGAATATCGAGAAGAGCAGGAGGGGATTATTGGTCATCTCATCGAGAAAGTATCTTTAGGTTTGGACTGACATTTTGAAGATTCTCTTTTGGATAGGAAGAGAGTTCTGTTATAGTAACAAGTAAGAAATTCGGACGTCGAAAAATACCGTACCCCTGCTCTGTTGGTGATCAGCGAAGTATTGAGCCAACTCGTAAAAAAAGGGTAGCCTTAAAGCTGAATCATGGAAATCTTCATTGAATTCCAGCCGTCAGCGTGGGCACTGCCCACCTAATTCAATTAGGGTTAATCATTTCGTTGACACGGCAGCGCGGGGGCTTTTTTTAAACCGGCGGGTAGAACGCTTTTTTATAGATGCCATTTTCAATGCAGAAAGAGGATGGTTGCGCGGGTACAAACGGACATTGTTGGTCCAGTGATAGAAAAACAACTCTGATGCGATCAGGTTTACCATATACGAGTAACCCTCCATACAGGCTGTTACCGAGAAACAATTCTGTTGCCTTTATTTATTGTGCGACAATTTCCTTTCTCGGATTTCTTCAGTGCTGAAGACCACCGGGGCAACCTGAGCCTGTCCTGAATGAGCTCAGGCATTTCTCTTCGCTGATTTTCATCAGCGTTTTCGTTTGTCGTAGTCTGTGCCGCTCACCTTTTCGCAGCCTTCTTCCTCTTTCTTCATGACGACAATCCGTGCGCACGGGTGGTCGCGTAGCGCGATTGGTACATTATTTATATAGAGGGGTGGGTGGTTTGTTATGGAATTGAATGTAATAACGTTACTTTTGGCGTTGGTGAATCTTGTGGCCGGTTTGGCTGCAGGCATTCTTCTGCGTAAAAAGCTGGTGGAGGGAAACCAGAAGAATATCGCCCTGCAGGGGCGGCAGATCATTGAAAATTCCATCAGCGAAGCTGAACAGATTAAGAAAGAAGCCCTGCTGCAAGCCAAGGAAGAGGCCTTCTTGATCAAGCAAGAGGCTGATCGTGAATTGAAGGTTAGCCGGTTGGAGATCAAGGAAGACCAGCGCCGTTTGAATCGTAAGTTTGATGAGATTCAACGGGAGTTCCAGATTCTTGAAGAGAAGCAGGCGAGTTTGAAATACCGGGAAGAGAATCTTGAAGTCAGTGAAACCGAGGTTGTCGAGCAGAAAAAACAGTTGGATAGCTTGATTGACGAGCAGCGCTACAAACTGGAGCAGGTTGCCGGTATTGATCGAGAGGAGGCCAAGCTCCAGCTCATGCAGTCTATTGAGAGCGAGGCGCGGATGGATTGCGCTAAACGGCTGTCACGGATTGAAAACGAGATGAAAATGGAGGCGGATCGCAAGGGCAAGAATATCCTGGCTCTTGCCATCGCACGGTATGCCGGCGACTATGTGGCCGACAAGACCGTTTCCATGGTTCCCCTGCCCAATGAGGAAATGAAGGGGCGAATTATTGGAAGAGAGGGCCGGAATATCAGAGCGATCGAGGCCGCAACCGGCATTGACATCATCATTGATGACACGCCCGAGGCGGTTATTCTTTCCGGATTCAACCCCATCAGGCGTGAGGTTGCCCGGCTGGCGCTGGAGCAGCTCATCTCCGACGGACGCATTCATCCTGCCAGGATTGAGGAAGTCGTGCATAAGGTGGCTGAGGAGTTGGAGATCGGCATTCGTGAGTCCGGAGAACGGGCCACCTTTGATGCCGGTGCGCACGGCATGCATGTTGAATTGATCAATTTGATCGGTCGGTTGAAGTATCGCACCAGTTACGGACAGAATATCCTGCAGCATTCTCTGGAAGTGGCTTTCCTTTGCGGGGTGATGGCGGCCGAACTCGGTCTGGATGTCAAGAAGGCGAAGCGTGCCGGTCTTCTCCATGACATCGGCAAAGCGGTGGATCACGAAGTAGAGGGCTCGCATGCCATTATTGGCCGTGATCTTGCGCGGAAATATGGAGAGGCCGAAGATATTGTCTATGCCATTGGCGCTCATCACGAGGATCAGCCTCCCAAGAGCGTACTCGACGTCCTGGTCCAGTCCGCCGATGCGCTTTCAGGGGCGCGGCCGGGGGCACGGAAAGAGATGCTGCAAAGCTATGTCAAACGTTTGGAAGATCTTGAGAACATAGCTAATAGTTTTAACGGGGTGGAGAAATCCTATGCCATCCAAGCCGGTCGTGATCTCCGCATTATAGTGGACAGTCAGAAAATTCGAGACGAGGAGACCACTCTGCTCAGCCGCGACATCGCCAAAGCCATTGAAGAACAATTGACCTATCCTGGCCAGATCCGGGTGACGGTCATCCGTGAAACCAGAGCAGTCGAATACGCCAAGTAGGGGGTGTGATGAAGTCGGTAGCAGAACAGATTGCCCTGATTGAACGGGGCGCCGTGGACTTTCATTCGAAAGAGGATCTGGTCAAGAAGCTTACCCGGTCGTTGGAGACGGGGGTGCCGTTGACCATTAAAGCCGGGTTTGATCCCACTGCCCCGGATCTCCATCTCGGGCATACGGTGCTTATTCAGAAGCTGCGTCATTTTCAGGTGTTGGGGCACAACGTCCATTTTTTGATCGGTGATTTCACTGGCCTGATCGGTGATCCAACCGGTAAATCCGAGACGCGACCACCGTTGACTCCCGATGATGTCAAGCGCAATGCCGAAACCTACAAGGAGCAGGTGTTCAAGATTCTCGATCCGGAAAAAACCACGGTGGTATTCAACTCCACCTGGTTGGGAACATTGACGTCGTATGACATGATTCGTTTGGCTTCGGAACTGACGGTTGCCCGCATGCTAGAGCGGGATGATTTTAAAAAACGCTTTGAATCGAACCGGCCCATCTCCATTCACGAATTCCTCTATCCCCTGATTCAGGGGTATGACTCCGTGGCTATGAAGGCCGATGTTGAATTGGGCGGCACCGATCAACTGTTCAACCTGCTGATGGGGCGCGATTTGCAGCGAAGCCGGGGGCAGGAGCCACAGGTGGTGCTGACCATGCCGCTCTTGGAAGGACTGGACGGTGTCAATAAAATGAGCAAGTCCCTCGGCAATTATATTGGTATTTCCGAGGCTCCGGATAGTATCTTCGGTAAGATTATGTCGATTAGCGATGAGCTTATGTTCCGCTATTATGAACTGCTCAGCGACCTCTCTATGGCAGAAATTGTTGCCCTAAAAGAACAAATTGCCACGGGTCACCTTCATCCAAAGGCAGCGAAGGTGCAACTGGCCAAGGAGATGGTGGCTCGATTTCACAATCAGGCTGCCGCAGAGGATGCGGCGCGAACTTTCGAGCAGGTTTTCGCTCGCCATGAAATGCCCGATGAAATTGAGGAAGTGCAGGTCGTGGCCACGGAGGCAGAGATCTGGGTGCCAAAGCTTCTTCTGGACGCTGGCCTGGTCAAATCGACCTCCGATGGCCGCCGCATGGTGCAGCAGCATGCGGTCTCGATAGATGGCGAGAAAGTGGAAGACATCAATGCCGTTCTTCCAGCCAAAGGATCAGTGCTCCTCAAGGTTGGAAAACGCCGTTTTTGCCGGGTTATTTTTTCCTGAAAGATTATTGGGCAAAGGTAGAAAAAAGCGACCCTCCTTGTGGGGGCCGCTTTTTTGCTGTTGGAAGTGGGGAAAAAACCGGTCAGTCAGTGGGCTTGTTTTGTTCGCAGCTGTTTCTGGCAGAAGCTGCAGATGCCCGTAAATTCGATATGGTGGCCAAGGATGAGATAGGAAGAGGCGTCCGCTGCTTGGGCTACAAGTTCCTCGATCACCGGTATGTCGATGTCGTCAACCTTGCCACAGGTAGAGCACCGGATGTGGTAGTGCTCATCGGTGGTAGCGTCAAAACGTTTTTGGGTGCCGCCGACCTCAATTTTGAGGATCATGCCGCTTTCAGCCATGAGTTCCAAGTTGCGATACACTGTGCCAAGACCAATACGCGGTAACCGCTTTCTGACCATATCGTAGAGTTCACTGGCGGTTGGATGTGTTTTGACCTTTGACAGTTCCTCGAGAATGATCTGTCGTTGGGTTGTCAGCCGGATCATGGGAGAGGGGGCATTCATTCGTTTCTTTATCAGCAATGATGAGGGAATTGATAAATAATATTTGATAAAAATTACCATATTTGAGGTTTTTATGTCAAGCCAGAAGTTGCAGACGCCGCTTTCGATCAGTGCAAGCAGAATCAAATGCATATAGGGGCGCTGAAGATATGGCCGCCTCTTCTGCTGGCGCCCATGGCGGGCTTAACCCATTCAGCCCTCCGTACAACGATTATGCAGTTCGGCGGCGTTGGGTTGCTCAGCACCGAAATGCTTGCGGCCGCACGTTTGCCGGCGGAACGGCCCCAGCACTCCCCGTATCTCGTTAGAACCTCGCAGGAATTTCCCCTCTCCTATCAGCTTCTACTCATAGACGATACAAACATTTCCCGAATTTTCCAGGCGCTCAATATTCTCCAAGCGGACGCCATCGATCTTAATCTCGGCTGCCCCGCGCCGTTGGTTCGCAGGGCAGGCGGAGGCAGCAGCTTGATGGACGATCCGGAACGCGTTCGTCGCATTGTCATGAGTGCCCGGAAAAACACAACATTGCCACTTACCGCCAAGATTCGGCTCGGCGAGAACCTTGATCAGGAGAAATTGTGTAATTTTTGCCGGATGCTGGCGGGAGAGGGGATTGAAATGCTGACCGTGCATGCCCGTCTACGGGCTGAACCCTTCGCCCGACCACCTCGATGGGCATGGGTGGGCAAGGTGAAGAACTGGGTCGATATTCCGGTCGTCGCCAATGGTGCTATCGACTCGGCGGCCAGTGCCCGACGCTGTCTCGACGAGAGCGGGGCCGATGGCCTGATGATTGGCCGGGCCGCTGCACACTCACCATGGGTCTTTGCAACCATCGCTCGCGAGATTTACGGAGTGGGGATTGCTGCGCCGGATATTTGCCTGCCGCGCCTCTATCAGGATTTTTTGATCGCGTTGCTGCAGCGTTTTCAGCCTGATCGGAGGCTGGGGCGGTTGAAGGAATTCACGCACTATTTTGCCAAGAATTATTTTTTTGGCCATCATCTGGCGACCAAGGTTCAGGCCAGTGGGTCCATTGAAGAGGCGTGGAGGCAGGCGGTAGCTTTTTTTGCGGAAAACGATCCCGAGGGCAGCAGGAGACTTGGCGAACCCTTTGCTTTCAGGAGTGCAGCGGAGGATTATAATACCCGAAACCCAGAGCTGGAAACGTTTCTTTAAGCTGCCGTAACCAGTTTTTGATACCAAGCGGCGGGGTGTCTGCTTGATGTTCAATCACCCGCAGATAGTATTCCGGATCCATGTTGAGATTGCGCAACTGGATGAAATCGGGTCGATATTCGGTAATCAGCGCTGAAAGCGCCGCTAATTCGACCGGGTCATCGGTGCAACCGGGCAGGATAAAATAGTTGAGGGAGACATGGCGACCATATCCCTTCATGATCCTGATTGACTGGCAGACATCCGCAAGTGAAAATCCTTTGGGCCGATAATAGAGCCGGTGCTTTTCAGGTTGGGCGCTGTTCAGGGAAATGCGGATGGAGTCCAAACCGGCCTTGGCCAGCCGATCCACCGCTTCGGGCAAACTGCCGTTGGTGTTGAGGTTGATCGTACCCCGGCTCGTGCGGGTGCGGATTAAGCGGATGCTTTTTTCCATAACTTCAGCCTGGAGCAGTGGTTCTCCTTCACAGCCCTGGCCGAAGCTGACAACAGGCCGGGGAGCGGTTGCGAGATGGGCGACCGCAACCTCGGCAATCTCCTTTTCCGTGGGAACAAAGGTGATCCTATCCTGGGTCGAGGGGCAGCACCCCGAGGGTTGCAGTGAGATGCAACCGGCGCAGGCAGCGTTGCAGATCGGCGAACAGGGAAGGGGCGCCTCCCAGCGGCCGAGAAAATAGTTGCGGGCGGCGGGGCAGCCGTAAGTGAGGCAGCATTTACCGAGGTGCTGAATCAGCCTGTTATTTCCATGCCGCTGCAGTTGTTTCTTGGTTCGCTGTCTTAGGACTCGTTGATTGAATTGATCGGCATCCTGGCGGCAATCAGCATCGCTACGGAAACCCGGCACCCAGAATTTACCGTCGGCCCAGCCAACAGCCGTGTAGGCAAAGAGTGGCAACAGGGTTGCGTTTGGTCCCACCGTTTCATAAGCAGCTGTGTATATGGCGGTATGGGCGGGGGCCATGAAAGCGGCAACGGCCTGGATGGATTCGCCTGGGTTGTAGGGGTTGGTGTCGAGCAAGGCGGGTTCGCCGGTTTCCGGCTCAATGCCGATTGGGCGGCGGCCCGGCAAGGTGAACAGCTCGCTGCCTGGGGGCAGTTCAATCAGATCTTCAAGTTGCGGTTTGTAAATCCGGCCAGCGGCGTTCCCGGCCATGGCCAAGCTGCTGTAGTCCAGTATTTCTCCTGTGCTCGTGGCAAAGAGGAGAGACGGAAAAATTCTGGGATGGGCATCCGCCATAACGCGGCATGGTCAGCGAGGACGGATTTTGGAGAAGACCGAGTCTACGGCCCGATAAATCTCCAAGTCATCGCCGAAGACATCCTGGATATTGGTGTGATTGATCAAATCTTCAACAATGTATTGGGTCAGATACAGACTGATGACGTTCGGATCCGGGGTCAGGTTTCTGATTGGCGCGATCTTGAACTGCATGTCGAACTCTTCCATATCGCCTAACTGTTGCAGCTGTCTGGCCATGACCTCCTGAATGGCATGGACTGAGTTGGTCTCGATGATGTGCAGATCCAACAGGCGTTGTACCAGAGAAACCGCGAGTTCCGGAGCCATTTCCCGGGATTTCTTCAGCATAAATTGCCGTTCCCGTTCCCTCTTCCGGTCAATGGCGTCTATGGTTTTGTTGGTGGAATTGCTGGGGTTGATGTGGCGGGCCATGCGTTGCTCCTTGGGTGGTCTCTATCGTCAATCAGTTTGTTGTTGTCTCTTGTGGGTGCTCAACAAGGTCGCGGCCGCTTGACGTTCAATGATGATTTGCGGCTTTTTCTGTCCGGTTTTCTCTCTCACCTGTGTATAAAACGGGCATGTCGTGTCAACCGTATACCCGTTTTCCCTTGCCGGATGCGATGGCTAGAAAGGGAGAGAGATGAAAGTTCTTATACTGTAACTCACAGTGATAAGCACTGCTTTTGTAGAGGGAAAGCCTCTTTCGTGTCGAGGATGGAATAATCCGGATTGGAATCTGAGTGGCCGTTTATTCTTTGTTTTCCTCCTCGCTACGATACAGCCGGCGGAATCCACTGATCGTATGCTCGAGCTCTGGAGAGAGCCGCAGGCCATACTGGGCCACATACTCGGCCGCCATCCGGTGCGTGTTGAAGATGGGAATGTTCAGCTGCAGGTTGTTGAGTGCCCGCTGCAGATACCTATCCGGTTGCGTGTAAAACATCCGGAGCACTTCAGGGATAAGGTCATAAAAGGCGGCGGCGTCTTCTGTATAGAGTAAAGCATCGGGCGCTTCACTGAGGTCGGCCTCTTCAACCGGGCCTTCGTATCCAAACTTCCAGCCCGTATGTCCCTGGTGATATCCCTCAACCCACCATCCGTCCATGATGCTGATGTTGGGGACCCCGTTCATGGCTGCTTTCATGCCGCTGGTACCGCTGGCTTCAAGGGGACGCTTGGGGCTGTTGAGCCAGGCGTGAACGCCGCAAACAAGCAGCTTGGCGATTTGCATGTCGTATCCCGGTATGAAGATAAGTTTGCCGAGGCCGTTACTGCGGGCGTACAATTCTTCCTGATTATCAAGAATGAGTTTGAGCACCGATTTTCCCGGCTCGTCGGCGGGATGGGCTTTACCGGCAAAGAGAAAGTTGACCGGCCAGTTGTGCTCGATCAGGATATCGGAAAGGCGATCGATATTGTCGAAAATCAGGTCGGCTCGTTTGTAGGTGGAGAATCTTCTGGCAAAGCCAATGGTGAACACCCCTGGTTTGAGCCAATCCTTTTCGGGAAGGCTGGAGAGATAGTTGGGCGGGTCGATCCAGGTTTCAACCATTTGCTCACGATGACTTTTGAGCATATTGTTAACATAGTCAATCAGAAGCCGGTTGTCCATGCGCCAGGCCTCGTCGAGCGTTTGGGCCAGCGGTGAGAGGTCCTGGCTGGCAATGGTCCCAAAACAGCTGGGATCAGTACGCCAGTTGCGCAGCGATGAAATTTGGTTAAAACAGGCGGCGCGATGTTCGCTAATCCAGGTCAGGTGATGGACGCCATTGGTAATCGCTTTTATTTTATGGGCAAAAGCGGGGAATTGCTTCTTGGTGACATCGCGATGTAGCCGGCTGACACTGTTGATTGCCCGGTTAATGCGCATGGCCATGGCGGTGAAGTTGTACTCATGGCTGACTTCATCGTCGTGGGCGAGCAGATTGAGTATTCGTTGAAAGGCATGGTGGCTGATGCCCGAATAGAGGTCACGGGAAAAACGATCATGCCCGGCCTTGACCGGGGTGTGGATAGTATAGACAATTTCACGGGAAACCTTTTCCGCTGCGGCAAGGATATCGGCATCAGTCATGCGCTCAATAAAAGTCTCGCCGAGGGCATCCTGCAGTTCTTGGAGGATGAGGTGCAGGGTAACGGTGACGCCGTGTTGTTCATTGAGGTGGATGGTTTGCGTGGTGAAGCCTAGAGCCTCGATGAGCGGCAGAATTGCCGACCCCAGCATGCGGCGCTGGTTGGCCTTGATGATCGCGGACTTGGCATTGTAGAGTTGATGGGCTGATTCCCTGACCCAGGCCGGAGCATCGGGCAGGCTGTAATCCAGCAGGAATTCAGGGACAAAATAGTCGAGTTCACCGGCAATCTCGAGCTTCATCCAGACCTGCGCCCTGATCGTAGTCGGCTTTACTTGCCCATTGTAAAATGGTATTGCAATCGTTAAGGGTTGACCAGACGCATGCGGGTCCTGGAGCAGAAACAGGCTGGGGGTATTTTCGGGAGTCCAGCGGGTGGCGTGGTCGATCTGTCCCACCTTGGAGTCGACGATCTGGGAAAAATACCCTTCCCGGTACAGCAGGCTGATTGCCAGGGCCGGGATGTGCATGTCGGCAAAACTCTTAAGGGTGTCGCCGGCAAGCACGCCGAGACCACCGCTGTAGTTTGGGATCTTGCGGGGGCCGTGCAAATACTTTTGCAGCAGGGTGTTCATTTGAGGGCTGGGATCTTCCTTGATTCCTTTTCTTTCCAGAAAATCGCGGACTGGGTGAAAAACATCAGGGTCAGCACCGATTTCCATCGAGACATAGGCGACGGATTCTCCTTCCGAGCGGGTCAGATTGCTCCAGACTTGATCAAAAACAGACTGCGTCACGCCAAAAAAGGAGCCGAAGTGATTCGAGCAGATCAATTGTTCAGGGAGGATGTGCGAATTAAAAATTGTGTGCCCCATATGAATAATTATTTTTCTTGTTAAAAAAGGGAGATAATGCTCCTTGAAATTGCAAGCGGTATGACTTTAGATAGGCTGCTGTTCTTTTGCAAGGAAATTCAATTTTTTGGCAAAATTTGGTTGTATTTCTTGTACGGCACAGTAAATTGTACCCTCGTGCATTTTTTGTAATTTTTACTATATTGGAGGGAGAGATGGGCAATAAAAAAATGTTACATTTGGCCACATTAGTGGTGCTTGTTTTAGGCTTGAGCCTGGCCGGCTGCAGCAAGAAAGCTTCTGAAACCGCGCAGCAAGGAGCGGGGACAGAGGGCGCCGGTGCAACGGAATCGTTGGAAACTGCGGATACGGGAATCATGGAGGGGCGAACCTCCGGGCCGATGGTGCCGGTTTACTTCGAGTTTGACAGCTCAAAGGTTACGGGAGAGCAAGTGCAGCGGATTGAAACCAACGCGGATTTCATTAAGAAAAACCCGCAATTGAATATCAGGATCGAGGGAAACTGCGATCCTCGGGGAACGCAGGAATATAACCTTGCCCTCGGCGAACGCCGTGCCCAAAGCGCCAAGTCCTATCTCGTGAACTTGGGAGTCAATGCCGAACGTTTATCCACGGTCAGTTTTGGCGAAGAGAAGTTGCTGTTGTTCGGGCATGATGAAATTTCCTGGGCTCAGAACCGGCGGGATGATTTTGTTATTGTAAAATAACATGGTGAGATGATGGCTTGATTACCGGGTAAGGGAGGATTTTCCCTGCCCGGTTTTGTATTTCTCCGCCTGATGTTCTTTGTTCGATACAGAAGCAAGCGGTGGCGGAAAATAACTAATTTAACAAGGAGCAATAACAGTGAATATTATAAAAACTGTGGTCGGTTGTATCGGCAGCCTGTTGATTGTTGCATCGGTTCTTTTCAATAGCCAGGCTTTAGCGGCAGATACCAAGATTGGCGTCATTGATATGAAACAGGTGCTTTCTACTTCCACCGCCGGTAAAAGGGCGGAAGGCATTATTAAGCAAAAAATGGATTCTCTGCAGGCTTCCTTTAAAACGGACGAGAACGACCTTATTGCTATGCAGAAAGAAATGGAAAAGAAAGGTTCGGCCTGGAGCGACAGCGTAAAGCAGGAAAAAGCGACGTCCTTTCAGAAAAAGCGGCGTGATCTAGCTGTCAAGCAGGATGAGGCCAATCAGGAGTTAAAGAAACTGCGTGAGCAGCACGTGAACCCCATCCTCAAGAAACTTGAGGAGGTTGTGGCCAAGGTTGCGGCTGACGGTGGATATGCAGTTGTGCTCCCCCGGAACGTGGTTCTGTATGCTACTGATTCGATCGACATTTCTAATACTGTCATTTCCGAGTTGAACAAGGTGATGAAATAAAACGGACGGAAGGCTCATTTGAGCTGTTGCCTATGGCCGATTCGATACTTCAGAATCGTATTTCCCATTTCGCCGATGCCAGAGTACTGGTCATCGGCGATATTATTATTGATCATTTTCTCTGGGGCACCGCCAGCCGTATTTCTCCAGAGGCGCCAGTTCCGGTGGTCAATGTTCAGCGTGAGGATCTTCTCTTGGGGGGAAGTGCCAATGTTCTGCGGAATATTGTTTCCCTCGGAGGAAAGGGAGCCTTGTGCGGCATTATCGGGGACGATGCCATGGGACGAAAAACGGTCGAACTGGTTGAGCAGCTGGGAGTCTCAACCGAAGGACTGGTTGTCGGACAGCGGCCAACAACTGTTAAAACCAGGGTTGTTGCCCAGGGACAGCAGGTCGTCCGTTTTGACCGGGAAGAGACTGGTTTGCCGTCCAGAAGTTCACTGGAGGCTCTGCTCCGATATCTTGAAGGGCATGTGCACACCTTCGATGCCGTAATGGTGTCGGATTATGCGAAAGGTGTGGTCAGCGAGCAGTTGATGATTCGGTTGCATCAATTGTTGTCTGCGGCTCGAATCCGCGAAAAACGCAAACTGCCGCTGATCGTGGATCCCAAGCCGGCAAACATGCATTGTTTTGTCGGGGCCACGGTCATTACCCCCAATCATCACGAGGCGATGCAGATGGCGGGAATCCGGATTGTGGATGAACGGAGCCTGGTGGCTGCGGCACGCCATATCCGTGACGATATCGGTTGTGAAGCGGTCCTGATCACCAGGGGCGAAGCCGGCATGGCGCTGCTGCAGGCTGACGACGACCTGGTTACCATCCCGACCATGGCCAAGGAAGTGTTCGATGTTACCGGCGCCGGGGATACGGTTGCAGCCACGCTGGCGCTTGGGCTAGCCGCTGGAGGCACGATGCGAGAGGCCGCGGTTCTGGCTAATCAAGCCGCCGGCATCGTTGTCGGTAAAATTGGCACCGCATGTGTTTCGGCAAGCGAATTGCGCGCGGCGATCACTGAAACGAACATGTAATATTTTGAAATAGTTCATTTTATTTAGCGAGTGAACGCCGCAAGAAATCAAAGGAGAGCAATGCGACCACGCAGCATGACAGGATTTGGCCGCGGTGAGGCCTCAGAGAGCGGGAGAACCTGGGTCGCCGAAATGCGGACCGTGAACCATCGTTTTCTCGATCAACGGGTAATCCTGCCCCGACCCTTTACCGTTTTCGAAGAGCCGGTAAAAAAAATGGTGGCTGCGGTTCTCGATCGGGGCCGGGTCGATATCACCTTTAGCATGCAGGGTCTTTCCACGGTTGAGCCGCAGCTTGCGGTCAACGAGAGTGCTGCCCGCCAGTATTCCCACTGCCTGCAGCAACTGGTCGATGAGTACGGGATCAAAGGTCCGGTTACCCTTCGCGATATGCTGACCCTGCGTGATGTGATCAGCCTGGAGGAGCAGCGTCCCGACATGGATGCGGAGTGGTTGCTGATCAGTGCAGCTTTGGATGCCGCTCTGAAGGATTGCGACATCATGCGGGAAAAAGAAGGACAGGCCCTGAAGCTGGATCTTCTCGGGCGTCTGAGCAAATTCGAAGGGATTGTTCGCCAGATTGACGCCAATATTCCCGCATTGCAACAGCAACGCCACAACGATCTCAGGCTCAGGGTGAGCAAATTGCTCGATGGCCTGGACATCGACCCCATTCGTTTGGCCCAGGAAACAGCGATCATGGCCGACAAGAGCGACGTCACCGAGGAAATTACCCGGATAGACAGTCACATCGCCCAATTTCGCGCTTTTCTAGCAAGCGAGGAACCGGTGGGGCGGCGACTTGATTTTCTCCTGCAAGAATTTCTTCGCGAGGTCAACACCCTTTCCTCCAAAATCGCCAACGCCGGCATTGCGCACCTGAGCGTTGAAATGAAGAATGAAATCGAAAAACTGCGTGAGCAGGTGCAGAACATCGAATAACCGTCTCACTCTCCGCCTTTTGGCTTCATTTTCTTTTTTGACCACCCAAGCACTCATGAACAGCAGACTCATTAATATCGGTTTCGGCAATGCTGTCAAAATCAGCCGAATTCTCGCCGTCGTTAATCCTGGTTCCTCGCCTATTAGAAAATTGAAAGAGGATGCGCGAATCGAGAAAAAACTGATCGATGTAACCGAAGGCAGGCGGACCCGGGCGATTCTTATCCTCGATTCCGGTCACCTGATTTTATCCTCGGTGCAACCGGAAACGATCAACCAGCGTCTACTGGCCCTGGAGCAGGAGCAGCACCATCCAGAGCTGTTGCTGGCGAAAGGAAAAATCGAGGGGGAATGATGGACAACGGTCTGCTGCTTGTGCTGTCCGCGCCATCCGGATGCGGCAAGACAACCATCGTCAAGCGGGTGATGGAGAACCTGCCCGGGCTGGTTTTTTCGGTGTCGCATACCACCAGGCAACCCAGACCTGGGGAAGTCGACGGTATCCATTACCATTTTGTCGATGGAGCGCACTTTTCAGCCATGCGCAATCGGCGGCCATCCGGCTTTCTTGAATGGGCAGAAGTGCATGGGAACATGTACGGCACCAGTGTTGAAGAAGTGGATAAACATCAACGGGCTGGTCACGACGTCATGCTTGACATCGACGTCCAGGGGGCGGCTCAGGTCCGGCAACGTGCCAACCCGGTAACCATTTTCATCGCCCCGCCGTCGCTTGCCGAGCTGGAGCGCCGCCTGCGCGGGCGAGGGACCGAAAGCGAGGCGACCATTGCCGTGCGTCTCAATAACGCTCGCAAAGAATTAGCATGCACCGGTGTCTACAATTATCTCATCGTCAATGACCGGCTCGAAGACGCGGTGGAAAGTTTGCGCAGCATTGTCATCGCCGAACGTTGCCGCCAGCGGCGTGTTCTCAGTGGCCAACTGGCGCGGTGGGGAGCTTGATGGACGTCAGAAAGAAAGCCGGACAATCCTCTGCTGGCGACGCGATCCCAGCAAACGACCCAGCCGATGACCTGATCTGGGGAATTAATGCGGTTTGGGAGTCCTTGGAGCAAAATGCGGCCACCATCAGCGAGATTTTGATCCAGCAGGGAAAAGCCGGTCCGCGCCTACAACAGATCATCGATCTCGCCAAGGAGCGTGCCATCGCTGTCCGGTTTGTTGATGCCAGCAGAATGCGCGTTCCTAGGCATTGCCGGCACCAGGGCGTGGTGGCACGGCAGAGCGAGGCCCGGCTGATGTCGCTCGGCGACCTCCTGGAGCACCTTGCCAGGGAGCAGGCCACTGGTCCGGCAAGGATTCTGGCCCTGGACTCCATTCAGGATCCCCGCAACCTCGGGTCCATTCTTCGTTCCGCCTTGGCCGCCGGATTTTCCCATGTAATCATGACCAGGGAGCGCAGCGTGCCGGTGACCGGGACGGTTGCCCGGACCTCTGCCGGAGCGATTGCCCACCTGCAACTATGCCAGGTCGTGAACCTGGTTGATGCGTTCAAGGTGTTAAAGGAGGCTGGGTTCTGGATTTACGGGGCCGTGGCGGAACATGATGCCCCCTCGATCTATGCTACCGATTTTTCCGGTTCGATTTGCCTGGTCATCGGCAGCGAAGGCAAGGGTATCCGCCCTTTGGTGAGAAAACAATGTGATTTTTTGGTGACGATTCCGATGCGGGCCGCCTTTAATTCACTCAACGCCTCGGCTGCTGCTGCGGTCATCATGTTCGAAATTGCCCGCCGGTTCGATTGAAGAACCGGTGACGGTGGCGAGAGGAGCAGGGGCGACATCTCGCCGTCGCCTCTGCTCCTGGCAAGAAAGCGGCTATTTTTTCTTTTTGATCTGCGATTGCAGCAGGTCAGCGAAGGTGCCCATGGATGGGGACTCCTTGCTGACCGGCGGCGGCATGTACTTCTCGATGGGCTCCTTGGCGACATAGTCTTCGGGCGTCAAGGCCAGCCGTTTCTGGCCGATATCGATCGACTCAATTTTAACGGTCAACTCCTGACCCGCTTCCAGCACCTCCCGGGGATGATGAATTCGGCGGCCGGCTCCGAGCTTGGAAATGTGGAGCAAACCGTCGATACCGGGCTCCAGGGTGACAAAGGCGCCAAAGGCGGCCAGTCGTGAGACTCTGCCCTGATGGACCGAACCCACCGGGTAGTCGGTCGGCACCTTATCCCATGGATTTTCGGTGGTTTCCCTAAGGCTTAGCGAAATGCGGTCCTTGTCCCAATCGAGCCGCTTAATAACCACTTCCACCTGCTGGCCGCGGCTCAGCACATCCTCAACCCTGTCGGTCTGGCCCCAGGCTAATTCAGAGATGGGGATGAGCCCATCAACCCCTCCGATATCGACAAAGGCCCCAAAGTCACGGATCGAAGTAACCGTGCCGCTGACCTGCATGCCTTCGGTGAGCCGGGCCTTGAGCTGTTCCCGTTCCTGCTGCCGCTGCTCTTCTTGAATGGCGCGGGCCGAAAGAATGATGTTCCTTCCCTGGCTACCGAATTCGATGATCTTGAAGGCAAAGGTCTTCTCAAGGTAATCCTCGGGATTTTCGACCTTGCGCACATCCATCTGCGAATAGGGGCAGAATCCCCGCTGGCCGGCGACCGTCACGGAAAAGCCGCCTTTGACTTCACCGGTTACCTTCCCTTCCACCGGGATACCGGATAGAAAGGCCTCTTCCAGTTCACGGGACGAAGTCTGACCGGATCCAAGCCGGGTAGTGAAAATCATCTCGCCGCCCCGGGACGCGAGGAAGAACACCTGCATCCGGTCGCCGACGGCAACGGTCAGTTCGCCCTCCTCATTGCGCAGTTCGGCTGCGTTGAGGATGCCCTCGCTTTTGCCGCCGGCATCGAGAAAGATGTTCTCGCCGCTGATGCCGACAACAGTTGCCTCAACCCGGTTGCCGGGCTGAAGGGTTTTGCGGGAAACGGGTTTGTCCTGGAACAGGTCTGCAAAGGTTTCGTCACTCATGATTCTCTACTGGGGGGAAGAATTAACCGGCAGGCACACCGCACTGAGCCGGCACTGTAATCGCACGGGCTGTACGATCAATCGTCTACCAACATTTTTTGACCAACTTCTATCCGGCGAACGGAAAAATTTGCGGTATCGAGAAGGGCAAAGGCCGGAGATGCGTCCTTGCCCAGAAGTTCTCCGGGGTTCAGCAACAGGCAGTCGCCCAAGCGTTCGGAATGGAAAAGGTGATTGTGGCCGCAGCAGACCAGGTCAAAGGCTCCGGAGTGTGCCAGGGCGCGGGCCCATTGCGGGTAATGCTCGATGGCGATGCGAAGCGAGCCGGCGACAAGGGTTGCGTGGGCGCCATGATGCTTGATCGTGCTGCCAGGGGTGTTGCAGCGCGTCGCGATAAGGTGTTGATCTCCGGCATTGTTGCCGTAAATCAAATGCGTCTGGCCGTTGAACTGTTCAAGATAGGGCAGCATGAATGGGGAGATGAGGTCGCCGCAGTGAATCAGCAGTTCAGCCCCTTCCTGATTGGCCAGATGGACAGCCCGTTTGAGGTTGGGGATGTGGTCGTGACTGTCGGATAAAACGGCGATGCGCATGAAGTCGTAGTCGATGGATGAGTTTGGGTTGCCATTTTCCGTTTTCCATGCACCGCCATTGGCGCGGATGGTGCGGCACAAACAACACGCTGACCATCTTTACCCCGCTTGCGGCTGCGGAGCAACGCTTTTCCTCCTCGCCGTCTGCCCGGATGGGAAGAAGCGGGGAGGCGCAGCCAGGCGACCGTTTCCCGATCAAAGGGGACCGTATTTACTGGCGGATGGTTTCCGTTCCTGGTGCCAGGTCAAGCTTGAGCAATGATTGTACCTGTTGCGCGTCTCCTTCCGGTAAGGTGTTCAAGCGAATCTTGGTAAAGGTCAGTTCGGTCAGGGCGCCGAAATGATCTTCCATGAGTAACCGATGAATCGCAAGATCCGCCTGCAGCCAAAGCTGCACGCGTTTGACCTGAGGGTGCGGCTGTCGCGGTGTCAGCAGGATGGCCTCGAAACCGGCCGGCGGATCACTGAGGATAAACAATGGATCGGCGGGCGCGGCCTCGAACTCGTCGAGTAAGTTTTTGGTTCCGGTGAAGATCGCGTAGGTGATGTCAGATTCCATGTCCTGAGCAGGGGCAACGATCAATTGCTTGTCTTGCGGCGTATAAATGGAGAGTGTCTTGCCGTCATTGATGATGGTCTGCGGAGTTGGTCCGGTGTAGTTCCAGCGCATAATTCCCAGGTTGGTTCCGCGGTGATTGTTTGAAGGAGGGGGCGGCACCCGGTACAAAACGGCGTTGCCGACACCCTGCTTCATTCTGCCTCCGGTCTGGGTGAACTGGGAAAAATCAAATTCCAGGCTGCGCAGCTGCTGATATTTTTTTTGCAGCTGGACGACCCGCTGCTCTGGTTTGGAGGGTGCCGCTGAAGCGGTACCGGATAGCGGACCGAGGACGGTCAGAAGGGTCAATGCCAGGAAAAGACGGGCGATGCTAGACATCGGTTTTCTCCAAAAGAAGGGGCCGTCCGAAAATAGTGCTGGCGAGGGCATGCACCGGCGCGGGCATATCGGAGACAAAAAATCGGCTGGGGGTGTCGGGGCAGTGCAGTTCATTGCGCAGTTGTTCATCGGCATCAAGGATCGATTTGAGATGGAGTGCCACTTCGACCGAGGAGTCGATAATGTGTACCCTGCGCCCGATGCGGGGGGCAATCGTTTTTTTAAGGAGGGGATAGTGCGTACACCCAAGGATCAGGGTGTCGATTTGCTTGTCGCGCAAGGGGTAGAGGTATTTTTTAACGATCATTTTGGTCTCCCGCCGATCCAGCCAGCCTTCCTCGACCAAGGGTACCAGGAGCGGACAGGCCTGACTGTACACTTTGCAATCCGGCCGCGCCGCCTGAAGCCGTTGTTCATAGAGCCCGGAATTAATGGTTGCCCTCGTGCCAATGATCCCGATTCTGCCGTTATTGCTGACCGCTGCCGCTTTGGCCACTGCCGGAAAGATGACATCGATAATCGATTGACTGTAGTGATTCCGGAGAAAAGTGGAGGCAGTGCTCGCCGCTGAATTACAGGCGATGACGATCAGTTTTGCGCCCTGCCGGAGCAAAAAATCGGTATTGCGATGCGAATACTCGGTGATCATGGCCGGACTTTTGGAGCCGTAGGGGGTGCGGGCAAGATCGCCGAGGTAGACCAGGGGGTATCCCGGACAGAATTGTTCAATGGCACGGGCGACGGTCATGCCGCCGACGCCGGAGTCGAAGATGCCAATCATCTTATAGTATAGTACCGGTTAAGAACGAGGATCGGGGAGCGAGGTGCGTGAGCACGGTGCGGAGCGGGGCAGTATGTGAACAAGTTTTTCCACAAGGCATGTATCCTTGAGGGGCAAGGTGTTCGTGATGATTCAGGTGCATTCGATCAGGCGGCTGAGCCAGGGGCGCCGCCGCCTGAAATATCTCGCTTGCTCAAGTTGACGGCGACGGATTATTTTTTCTTGGTCTTGTCTTTGGTTCGCATTTCGATAGCCTTGCGCAGATTGTCGGGCAACCCTCTTTCCTTTCCCGATTGCGAGCGTTTTTCGGAAAGAGCCTTGGCGCACAAGGGCTGCCGTGCTGAAAAACCATGTTTTTTGCGGTATTCTTTGGAGGTGAGCCCATGTGATTTCAAGTGTTTCGGAGAAAGCATCTTGAACTCCTGGCCGCACTCCAAACAGACAATTTTATTTTTCTGGATAGATTTTTTCGGATCGATAACAGGATTGGCTTCTTCCGGCTCTGGTTCAATGCCTATGGATTCTGAATCCTGAAGGGCCTTAAGGGTTTGGAATGTATCGTTAAGCGCCGCCTTTATTTCTTCGGTGGTCATCTGTTTGCTGCTGATTTGGGACTGAATGATTTCGGCGGTCATTTCAACGAGTGATTTACTCATCGTTTTCTCCTGAGTAGAAAAATTGAAAGGATGTATATACCCTGTTCCTGCTTTTGCAGCAATAATAGAGCATGAACCCGATCAATGCAAATTTTTTATGCTGTTGTAGTAAAAATAAAGAGTAAAAAAGGGGGCCGAATAGATCAGTTAATGAAAGAGCTGCGCGTTTATGAAATCAGCAAGGGTGGAATCATTATCGCAGAAAGATGAATCTTTTTTTCAGTCGGCTAAGGGTGTGCATGCGCCAAGTTGTCCTGCCGAGAGTGTTGACAGGCCGCCGGAGAGACATTACAGTTGCCGATGTTTAACATTTCGGTCTTTTTTAACCTTAATATAGCAGAGTTGTGAGGTGATGTCATGCCGGTGTATGAGTACGAATGTAACGGGTGCCAGAGAATCTTTGAAGTGCAGCAACGCATAGCCGACGCCCCTGTATCGGTGTGTCCGGAATGCGGCGGCAAGGTGAGGAAGCTGATTTCCATGAGTTCTTTTCGATTGAAAGGCGGCGGCTGGTATACCGATGGGTACAGTGGCGGTGCGTGCGGAAAGGTTGACCAGGCGGGGAGTGCGCCCTGTGCGGATTCGGCTGCCGCTCCGGCGTGTCCCGGGGCTGGCGGTTCATGCTGCCAATGTCCGGCGGCTACCTGACCGGTAGCGCATTGGATGCAAGAAACCCGGCCTTGAGCCGGGTTTCTTGTTTTCATCATCACTGCCCATGGGTGACGCCTCGAACCCTCGCCGTCACGGTTTGGTGATAATGGCCATGGCATCTCCGTACGAGAAAAACCGGTAGCCGGTGGCAACAGCCTCCCGGTAGGCCTTGAGAATTGTGTCCCGGCCAGCCAGAGCAGACACCAGGAAAAGCAGCGACGATTTGGGCAGGTGAAAATTGGTGATCAGATTGTCCACAATCCGGAATCGATAACCGGGGTAGATAAACAGATCGCATTCACTGGTACCGGGCCGGATGCATCCCTGTGCATCGGCTGCAAACTCAAGGGTCCGGACCGTGGTGGTTCCCACCGCCCATATTCTTCCCCCCGCCGCTTTAACCCGCTGAATGGCCGCTGCGGTTTCCGGAGAAATCTCCACGGTTTCCTGATGAATGACATGTTCGCGGATATCTTCTGTCCGCACCGGCGCAAAGGTTCCGTAACCGACATGAAGGACGATACTGGCAATTTCCACCCCGGTGTTTCGTATTTTCTGCAACAGGTCATCGCTGAAGTGGAGTCCGGCCGTCGGGGCCGCGACTGAGCCGGTTTGCTGCGCATATCGGGTTTGATAGCGGTCCAGGTCCTCGCTGGAACTGCCGTGAGGGCGGTTGATGTAGGGCGGCAGCGGCATCTGGCCGTGGGTTTCCAGCAGCATTTCCAGGGTTTGCCCTGCTTTCAGCTGATACTGCACCGTTACTTCCGCCTTGCCGTCCGGGCGGAGCTCGTCGACACGGGCCCGGAGTTGTTCGCTGAAGTCCAGCAGGCTGCCGATTTTTGGTCGTTTTGAGCTTTTGATCAGGGCCGGAGTGGTGGCTTCCAACCAGGGCGATCCCGTGACAACCGCGGGTAAACGGCGGGGGAAGGAAAGAAGAAAAAGTTCAACCTTGCCGCCGGTCTGTTTGCGGCCGAGCAGCCGGGCCGGAAATACCCTGGTGGTGTTGACCACCAGCAGGTCCCCAGGGCGGAGATAGTCGATAATGTCGGTAAAGGTCCGATGTGTAGGGGATGTTGCTGCGGCTTCGAGCACCAGCAGGCGGGAGCGGTCGCGTTGCTCTGCCGGGAACTGGGCGATCCGGTCAGCGGGCAGGTCGTAGTCGTAATCGTCCAAACGGTGAGAGTGATCGGTCATGGGAAACGAACGGCATGGAAGGTACAGGGTGATTTGCTTGCAAAGCTCGATAACCTACTTTACATTGCGCCAAAAGTCTTGGCTGAATGTGCTGTGCATGGCGTGAAACCACTGTTTTGCTCGCCGATGGAATTTTTTTGTGCCCTTGTATTGGAAGGAATGCCATGTTTTTGGTGACCGCCGCAACCGATTTTGAAATGGAGGCCTTCCTCCGCTTCTGTAGTTCGAAGGTCTGCACCTCCCTGGTGACCGGTGTCGGGCCGGTGGAAACAGCTGTCCGCTTGACCGCTTTTCTGGCTGGGACTTCCCTGCCACTGACCGGAGTGGTCAATTTCGGGGTGGCTGGGGCCTATATCATCGATGGCCGGGACAATAACGCCGCCGTGCTCGATGTCTGTCTGGCAGATCGTGAGATTCTTGGTGATCTGGGCATCTGTTCCGATGAGGAAGTGTCACGGCTGCGCGGCGATGGCTTTGAGATCGCGGATGCCTTCGATCTCGATGCCGGCTTGCTGCGCCAGGCGGAATCCTTGCTGACCGCCTCTACCATCCCGTACCGGCGGGGCATTTTTGCCACGGTCAGTTGCGTCAGTGGCACCCGCAAGCGGGGAGCGATGCTGGCCCGTCTTCATCAGGCCCTGTGCGAAAATATGGAAGGCGCCGCCGCTGCCCGGGTGTGCCGGCACTTCGGCCTGCCCTTGCTTGAACTGCGATGTATTTCCAATCTGGTCGAGGACCGTAACCTCCAGAACTGGCATTTACGCAAGGCCTGCGCCCGTTGCGGCGAAGTGGCGGCACTGGTTGTCAGAGGACTGCGGCATGACTGAACCAAGAGCGTTGACCCTCGGTTTTTCCCCCTGTCCCAATGACACCTACATCTTCAATGCCCTGGTGCATGGCAGGGTCGCTCTGTCGCGGTGCAGCCTAGCCAGCGTACATCTGGAGGATGTGGAAACGCTCAACGATTGGGCCTTGCAGCAACATCTGGATATTACCAAGCTCTCGTTTCATGCCTTGGGCCATGTGCAGGATCACTATGCCCTGCTCCGGGCCGGGGCAGCTTTGGGGCGGGGGTGCGGCCCCCTGCTGATCACCGGCAACGGGAACAAACCGGGCAAGATGGCAGATTGGACGATTGCTATCCCAGGGACCTACACCACGGCGGCCCTCTTGTTGCGCCTGTATCAGTCGGCCTGCCGCCAGCTCGTGGTCATGCGCTTTGACCGGATCATGGAGGCTGTTGCCAAAGGCGCAGTCGATGGCGGCGTGATCATCCATGAGAGCCGTTTTACCTACCGGGAGATGGGTTTGCACTGTATCCAGGATCTTGGCGAGTGGTGGGAGCAGACCACCGGTCTCCCTATTCCCCTGGGGTGCATTGCCGCAAAAAAGTCGCTGCCGGCCGATATCCGCGATGACATCGAGCAGGCTATCGCCGCCAGCATCCGCTGGGCGAAAGCCCATCCCGCCGAGGGTTGGGACTACATCCAGGCTCATGCCCAGGAGATGGATCCGCACGTCATGCAGAGCCATATCGGCCTGTATGTCAACGAATACTCCATGGAGTTGGGCGAGGAAGGACGGCATGCGGTGCGCGAATTGTTGCGCCGGGGAGCGGCCGCCGGCCTTTTCGCCGCCGGACCAGAGCGGGCATGAGCACCGAGCATCGCCTAATGGCAGATCCGGTTTGGGGCTGCGTGCTGATTGGCGGCAAAAGCCGCCGCATGGGGTACCCAAAGCATCTGCTGGAAGAGGACGGATGCACCTGGATCGAGCGGACGGTTACGCTCCTCCGTCCCCGAGTTGAAGAGGTGGTCATTGCCGGCTCGGGACATCTGCCCGCATCCCTAGCCGGGGTGCTGCGGGTGGACGATGTGCCGGATATCGGCGGTCCGCTGGCCGGCATTCTCGCGGCATTCCGTCGCTACCCTGAGGTATCCTGGCTGGTGGCAGCCTGCGATCAGCCGGACATGGAGGATGCGGCCCTGCAATGGTTGCTTGCGTGCCGCCGTCCCGGGGTGCTGGCGGTGATGCCCGATCTGGCGGCTGATGGCCGGATCGAGCCTTTGCTGGCCTATTACGACCGGATGTGCCGGCCGTACCTGGAGGCGATGGCGCTCGGCGGTCATCGCCGGATGAGCAGATTGGGTGAGGTCGAGGGCGTAATGACGCCCCAACCGCCATTTTTGCTTCGTTCTTCCTGGCGCAACGTCAATACACCCCAGGAAATTGACCGGTTTCCACCTGATGCAAAATTGGGGTCGAAAACCGGAAAAACCATGGAAGAGTAACACAAGGGCCGGAAAGACAAAGGTATGGAGCAGGTTTTAGCAGGTATTATCGAGCGGGACCCCGAGCAGCGAGAGTTTCATCAAGCGGTCCGGGAGTTTTTAGCCAGCATCCAGCCGGTGCTGGAGCAGCACCCGGAGTACCGGCGGTTGGCTCTTTTGGAGCGGCTGGTCGAACCGGAACGGATGATCCTCTTCCGCGTTCCCTGGATGGACGATCAGGGCGAGGTCCATGTCAACCGCGGCTACCGGGTTGAGATGAGTTCGGCCATTGGACCGTACAAGGGTGGCTTGCGCTTCCATCCCTCGGTCAACCTGTCGATCATCAAATTTCTTGCCTTTGAGCAGGTGTTCAAGAACAGCCTCACCACCCTGGCCCTGGGTGGCGGTAAAGGCGGCGCCGATTTTGATCCCAAGGGACATTCCGATGCCGAGGTCATGCGATTTTGCCAGGCTTTCATGGCGGAACTGTTCCGCCATATCGGCGAGGATACCGATGTGCCGGCTGGCGACGTCGGCACCGGGGCGCGGGAAATCGGCTATCTTTTTGGCATGTATAAGAAATTGCAAAATAAGTTCACCGGAGTGCTGACCGGCAAGGGGCTGGCCTGGGGCGGCAGCCTCATCCGTCCGGAGGCCACCGGCTACGGGGTGGTCTATTTTGCCTCTGAAATGCTCGCTCTCCACGGTAAGGCGCCGGAAGGCAAACGCTGGCTGGTCTCGGGAGCGGGCAATGTCGCCCAGTCCACGGTGGAAAAGATTCTGCACCTGGGGGGTACGGTGCTGACCATGTCCGATTCTTCCGGCCATATCTATGATGAGGAAGGGATCGATACGGCCAAGCTGGCGTATATCAGGGAATTGAAAAATGTCCGGCGCGGCCGCATCCGGGAGTATTGCGAGCGGTATCCGCAGGCTGCCTACATTCCGGCCGATTCTACGCTTGGCTGGAACCCGTTGTGGCGGCATCGTGCCGATTGCGCCGTTCCAGCGGCCACTCAGAATGAACTCAATGGCAAGGATGCCCTCCATCTGGTTGAGGGCGGGGTGCAATTGCTCTGCGAAGGCGCCAACATGCCCTCAACTCCCGAGGCCGTCGAGATCTTCCGGGAGCATAAGATTCTCTTCGGACCGGCTAAAGCCGCCAATGCCGGAGGCGTGGCGGTGTCCGGCCTGGAGATGGCCCAGGATTCAATGCGCTTGCGTTGGTCCCGCGAGGAAGTGGAAACTCGTCTGCGCGCGATCATGCGGACCATTCATCGCAGCTGCCTCGATGCCGCCTCGGTCTATGGCCGGCCCGGCGATTATCTTGCCGGGGCCAACATTGCCGGCTTCACCAAGGTGGCCAGTGCCATGCTCGATCAAGGCCTGGTGTAACGGCTGGGAGGTTTCGGGTGGTTGGAAGAGAGAATGCGGGGAGGCGTGATATCCCCGGCGGCCTGGCCGGGAATCTGGAACGGTTTTTTATCCATGCGGCGGCCGAATGCCCCTATGGGATGGCGTCGAATGCCGTGTATCACCAGGCGGTATTTGGCCGGCTCGATGACGAGACCATGGGCGATTTTCTTGCGCTTGGCTATCGGCGCAACGGCAATTGTATTTACAATATGCGCTGCCCGGGATGCGCCCTGTGCGTGCCGATCCGGTTGCAGCCCGAGCGGTTCCGCCCGAACCGCAATCAACGGCGGGTCTGGAAAAAAAACCAGGACGTGGCAGTCGAGATTGCACCCTTGACCATGTCCCGGGAAAACCTTTCCCTGCTGCAGCGGTTTCTCTCCACCCGTTTTCCAGCCGGCCGCAGCAGCGCCGAGAGCTATTATTCGGGTTTTTTCATCACCAGCATCAGTCGCTGTTTTGAAATCCGGTACCGGGTGGGTGAGCAACTGCTCGGCGTGGCGATTGTTGACGGCGCTCCGTCCTGGATGAATGCCGTCTATTTTTTCTTTGACCCGGAGCAGGGCTGGCGCAGTCCCGGTACGCTGAATATTCTCACCCTCAATCATCTCTGCAAGACGCACGGGATCGGGCTGCTCTACCTTGGCTACTGGATCGATGGCCATGCCGGCATGAGCTACAAGAGCGCCTTCCGTCCCCACGAACTGCTGCTCGACGGCGTCTGGCGAGAACAGGGTTGAGCCGGGAGGAGGTATGTGTGCTGCCTCCGGTCAACCCTGAGCGATTGCGCCAGCGGGGGAAAATGCTGGTGGGCCTGGCTAGTTTTTCTCCTTCCAGTCCGGGCGCAGGTGCAATTCGGTCAGTTGCTTGCGTGATACCGGGGCAGGGGCATCGGTGAGCGGGCAGGTTGCTTTTTGGGTTTTGGGGAAGGCGATCACGTCCCGGATGGAAGACGAGCCGGTGAGCAGCATCATCAACCGATCCACGCCAAAAGCGATGCCCCCGTGAGGCGGGGCGCCAAGCTCAAGGGCGCGCAGGAGGAAGCCGAATTTTTCTTCGGCCTCTTCGGCTTCAATGCCCAAAGCCTGAAACACGGTTTTCTGCATGGCCGGGCTGTGGATGCGGATGGAACCGCCGCCGATTTCGCTGCCGTTGAGCACCAGATCGTAGGCCCGGCTTTTGACCGCACCGGGGTTGGTCGTCAACAGCGTCAGGTCGTCTTCGTTCGGCGCGGTGAAGGGATGGTGCACGGCACTGTAGCGTTTTTCCTCCTCGTCATACTCGAGCAGGGGAAAATCGGTGACCCAGAGGAAGTTAAACTCCCCTTCCTCGGTCAGCATAAGCCGCCGGGCCAGCTCGAGGCGCAGCTCGGAGAGGACCTGATGCACGGTTTTGGTGGTGTCCGCGCCGAACAGAATGAGGTCACCGGGTTGGGCGTCGAGGGCCTGGCCCATGGCCGCAATCTCGGCCTCGGTGAAGAATTTGGTGATCGGCGACTGCCATTCCTCGTCCTTGATCTTGATCCAGGCCATGCCGCGCGCCCCGAAACGACCGGCGTATTCAGTCAGATCGTCGAGATCCTTGCGGGAAAAGCCGCCGCAGCCCTTGGCATTGATCGCCTTGACCACCCCGCCTTTTTCAATAACCGCGTTGAAGACCTTGAAGCCACAGTTCCGGACAATGTCGGTCAGGTCAACCAGTTCCAGGCCAAAGCGGGTGTCCGGCCGATCGGTGCCGAAGCGGCGCATGGCCTCGTCGTAGGTCATCTGCGCAAACGGCGGCTGCAGGTTGATGTCCCGGGTGGCTTTGAACAGGCTTTTGATCATCCCCTCGACGATGGCAATGATCTCATTCTCAGTGACGAAGCTCAGTTCCATATCGATCTGGGTGAACTCCGGCTGGCGGTCGGCGCGGAGGTCTTCATCGCGGAAGCACTTGACGATCTGATAGTAGCGGTCCATGCCGGATACCATCAGCAACTGCTTGAACAGTTGCGGTGACTGGGGCAGGGCATAAAATTTGCCGGCGCTGACCCGGCTCGGCACCAGGTAATCCCGGGCCCCTTCCGGGGTGGAGCGGGTGAGCATCGGCGTCTCGATCTCAAGAAAATTGTGGTCATTGAGGTAAGAGCGGACCGTTTGCAGGGCCTGATGCCGGAGGATGAGGTTCTTGGCGATCTCCGGGCGGCGCAGATCGAGATAGCGGTATTGCAGGCGCAGGGTGTCGGAGATTTCGATCTCCTCGTCCAGCGGGAAAGGCGGCGTTTCGCTGGTGTTGAGGATGCGGAGTTCGTCTACGAGAATCTCGATGGAGCCGGTGTGCAGCTTGGGATTCTCCATGGAGGCGGGACGTTTGACAACCCTGCCACGGACAGCGATAACCCATTCGCTGCGCAACTGGTGCGCTTTGGCGTGTACGGCCTCGTTGATCTCGGGATTGAAAACCACCTGGGTGATACCCCAGCGGTCACGCAGGTCAATAAAAATGACCCCGCCATGATCGCGGCGGCGAAGCACCCAGCCCATGAGGGTGATTTCCTGGTCAAGGAAAGCGAGGCCTAGATCATTACAGGTGTGTGTGCGCCGCAGCGCGCCCATTGATTCCATGTTGGTTCTCCATATAAAGGGGCGGGGCAGCCGCCTGTGGGCTGGCCCGAAAAAAACTGTACCGGTGCGGGATGGTGGTTGTGACGTTTTGGTGACTCCGGGCCGATCAACTGGTTGCGGGGAGCAGCGTATCCATCAGGCGCCGCCCCTGCTCCTCCGGTGAACCGGTCAGGGCAAAGGGCTGTTGTTCCTGAGTGGCCATGTTTCTGAGGATTCCTTCGCCCCGCGCCCATTCATCCTCGCCGATAATCAGGGTGTAGCGGGCATTGATCCGGCCTGCCTGTTTGAGCTGGGCCTTGAGGCTGCGGCCGCTGTAATCAAGCGCCACTTTGACTCCCTGTTTACGCAGGGTGTGAGCCAATAGACTGCAAGGGGCCAGCGTACTGGTGCCCAGGACTGCCAGGCAAACATCCATGGCGTTCTGGGAGCACTTGCCTGCATCCTGCTGCTCCATCAAAAGCGCGATGCGCTCAAGACCCATGGCAAAACCGATACCGGAAAGCGGCGGACCTCCCAGTTGCTCGATGAGTCCATCGTAGCGGCCTCCTGCCCCCACGGCCGCCTGGGCGCCGAGATCGGTGGTGAGGAATTCAAAGGTGGTGCGGGTGTAATAATCGAGGCCGCGGACCATGAACCGATTGAGGTGGAAAGGAACCCCTAAGGTTTCCAAGGCCTCTCGGACTTCCCGAAAATGGAGGTCGCACTCGGGGCAGAGGGCGTCAAGCAGACTCGGCGCTTCCTGAACCAAGGCTCTGCAGGCCGGTTTTTTGCAGTCAAGAACCCGCAAGGGGTTGGTGTGCGTGCGCCGCTTGCAGTCCTCGCAGAACCCCTCGGCTTTTTGTGCAAGGAAAGTGATTAAACGCGTTTTGAATGGTGGGCGGCAGACCGGGCAGCCCAGGGAATTGAGTTCCAGGTTGACCTTCAGGCCCAACTCATCGAGCAGCATCTGGCCCATGGCGATCAGTTCGGCGTCGATGCGTGGTTCCACCGCGCCGATGATCTCAGCGTCCAGTTGATGGAATTGCCGCAGGCGACCCTTTTGCGGCCGTTCATGCCGAAACATGGGACCAATGGTGTACAGCCGTTGCACCGGCTGCTGCACGTGGAGCCCATGTTCGATAAAGGCGCGCATGATTGAGGCTGTGGCCTCCGGCCGCATGGTGATGCCTTTGTCCGCGAAGGTGTACATTTCCTTTTCCACGACATCGGTGGCCTCGCCAATGGAACGGACAAAAAGTTCGGTCTTTTCCAGAATCGGCATGCGGATTTCCTGCAAGCCGAACCGCTCGAAAATATTCCGTGCCCGCTGTTCGATGTGCTGCCACCGGCCAACGCTGTCGGGCAGGATGTCTTTAAAGCCATTAATAGCCTGAATCTTCAAGGTAAACTCCGGTAATATCCGTGGGTGGCATCATGTGATGTCCGATTGTGTGAGCGATGCCACTAAAAAGCATAAAATCTAATCGAGAAACGGGTGAAAAGTCAAGCCGATGTGGCTTCGTTGTGGTAGAATACTCTTCAATTCCTTTTTTCTGCAACCTGGATGGTGCAAGAGGGCCTCGGTGCTTGACAAACGGACGGGCGCCCGGCATTCTTTCCGCATTTTCATGCGGACATCCACCGGGAATAAGGAGTATTTTTGACTTTTATCCAGAGAGCAATAACTGACCAAGAGGCTTGAATGAAACTGCCAGAACTTAAAATAGGCTCGTTCATCGCAAAAATTCCGATCATCCAGGGTGGCATGTCCATCCGGGTGTCGACTTCCGCCCTTGCAATCCCGGTCGCTGAATGCGGCGGCATTGGAACCATCGGCGGTTCCGGAATCCCGGTGCCCGAGTTGCAGGAAGATATCCGCAAGGCGAAGAATGCCACGAAAGGGATAATCGCCGTCAACATCATGTACGCGATGAAAGATTTTTACGAACTGGTGATAGCCTCCATCGAGGCGGGCGCCGACATGATTATCACCGGGGCCGGTTTTTCCCGCGATATTTTTAAAATCGGCAAACAGCACAATGTCCCCATCGTCTCGATCGTTTCGTCACCGGGCCTGGCGACCATGGCGGAAAAACTGGGGGCCGCAGCAGTGATTGTCGAGGCGGCCGAGGCTGGCGGGCACTTGGGAACCCAGGTGCCGTTGCGCGAACTCTTTCCCACTGTTCGCAAGGTGGTGTCCAAAATCCCCCTGATCGCTGCCGGCGGTATTACAAACGGTATCGAAATGGCTGAGATGATGGATAAATACGGTGCTGACGGCGTTCAGGTCGCCTCTCGGTTCGTCCTCAGCAAGGAGTGCTCCGTGTCGCAGGCCTTCAAGGAGACTTTTCTCAAGGCCAAGGAGGAGGATATCGTTCTTGTCTCATCGCCAGTCGGCATGCCGGGGCGAGCGGTTAAAACGCCTTTTATTGAAAAGATGTTGCAGGGCGAGGATATCTCTGCGGGCAAATGCCTGTTTAAATGCCTGAAAAAATGCAACCACAAGTATTGTATCAGTGAACGGTTGATGGCAGCCTTCAATGGCGATGTGGAAAACGGGTTGGTTTTTTCCGGGGCCAATACCTTTAAAATGAAAGAGATTCTCTCGGTGCAGGAAATTTTTGACAGCTTTGTCAAGGCAGCGGAGTCGGTGTACAAGGAAAAACTTGCCGTCTACTGATTCCTTTTCGCCGACGTTACCGTGAGGCGCTATGGCTCCTTTTTATCACAGGTTGTATGACAGTTGAACGGCAGGAACAAGCACCGGCTCAGGAGGGCTATGGGTTCATGACGGCCACGGTGATCCCTGAGTCGGGACATCCCATCCGCGAACAGCAGCTCGACCGGGAAGCGCTGAAGGTTTTGTATCGTCTCCGTGACGCCGGGTTCAAAGGCTATCTGGTGGGCGGCGGGGTGCGTGATTTGTATCTGGGGCGCGAGCCCAAGGATTTTGACATTTCCACTGATGCCCGGCCCGGCCAATTGCGGCAGCTTTTTCGCAACAGCCGGACCATTGGCCGCCGGTTTCGTCTGGTGCAGGTTTTTTTCCGGGGCAACAAGATCATTGAGGTATCAACCCTGCGCTCGCGCAGTGAGTTCGACATCAATGGCGAGGAGCAGGTGTTGCCGTCGAACAACACCTTCGGGACCTTGGAGGAAGATGCTTTTCGTCGCGATCTCACGATCAATGCCCTGTTTTACGAGATCGAGCAGCACACCATTATCGACTATACCGGCGGGGTGCAGGATCTTGACCAGGGCATTATCCGCATGGTCGGTGATCCGGACCGGCGTTTCACCAGGGATCCAGTCCGCATGTTGCGGGTTGTCCGTCATGCGGCCCGCACCGGCTTCGCCATTGAGGCTGAAACCTTCGCCGCCCTGCGGCGGCACCGGGAGGAGTTACGGCTTTGCCCGCCTTCACGGATCCGTGATGAAGTGCTCAAGGATCTCCAGTCCGGAGCGTGCCGGCCATGGGCCGAACTCTGCATGACTTCGGGACTCTGGCCAGCGCTCTTTCCCTTCTATGATGCCTGCATGCAGGGTGTGCAAGGCGAGAAAATACGACAGGAATTGTTAAACATCTTTGCTGTGCTGGATCGGCTTCATGCCCGCCGGGAAGATGCGGAACCGGTAAAAGTTCCCGAACCCCTTCTTTTTGCCGCCCTTCTCCTGCCTTGGGCCTGCCAGCGGTTCAACCTGCCGGAAGCCAATGTGCGGGGACAGGGCTTTCACCATTTGTCCTGCGCAATCCGGGAGGATGTCGACCTTGCTTTTGGCGAGCCGTTCAATGTGCAGCGGATGGCCAAGGAATCGTTGACGACCTTGCTGATCAACCTCTCCACCTTTCACCATGCCCGGAGTCAGGGCAGCGATCCCAAGTGGCTGAAAAAGAAAAGCTATTATCGTGATTGCTCCCGTTTTTTTGATATCTACCTGGAGTCGCAGGGTATCGAGGCGGTCAAGGCTGAGCGCTTTGTGGTTGAGAAGAAGGAGACTGAAGCCGTCGAGGTGGTGGTGGCTCCGGTTCCGGAAAATGGTGGTCGTGAATCGAAGGCCAGGGGGCGGGGCGGCGTGAATCCGGCGTTCAGCAGCGCCAAGACCGGGGTCTTCGGCCTTCGTCGTCCCCACGATTAAAGGCCGGGAGGCGGGTGTTTGCGCTTTTTACTCTATAATATTCGCTATGCCGCCGGCAACGGCAGCCGTTTTCATTTTCCTTTTCCCTATGCCGGGTATCTGCGGCGCTCTCGGAGTACTTTCGACAAGATTCTGGAGTTTATAAAACTGGTGCAGCCGGATGTGATGGGCCTGGTCGAGGTCGATGGCGGCTCATTTCGTACCCGGCGGGAGTGCCAGGCCGAGATGATCGCCGAGCAACTGGGCTATTATCATGTTATCGAAAGCAAATACGGAGCTGCTTCGATGGCGCAGAGACTGCCCCTGCTCAAAACCCAGGGCAACGCCGTGCTCACCCGGATGCCGATCATCAGCCACCGCCTTCATTATTTCGACGAAGGGGTCAAACGACTGGTGATTCAGGTCTGCACCGAACACCTGACGATCTTTCTGGTGCATCTGTCCCTCACCTACCGCAACCGGCAGTATCAGCTTGAACGGCTGTACAAGTTGATCCGCGATGTCGACCGGCCGATGATTCTGGCCGGGGATTTCAATGTCCTCTGGGGCATGCGGGAACTGGGGTTGTTCCTCGGTGCCACCGGCCTGGTGAGCGCCAATCCTGAAAAAAAGCCATCCTATCCGAGCCGCGCCCCCAAGCGTGAGCTTGATTTTATCCTGCACAGTCCGGAATTGAAGGTGGTGCAGTTCCAGATTCCTCCAGTGACCTATTCCGATCACGCTCCCCTGATCTGCGATTTTACCTTCTGAGCACACAGTGTTGCTACATTCCATGACCCGCTGATTCAGAGGGTGTCTGGGAGCCCGATAATGGACCCGTTTCTTCCCGTTACCCCCTTGGTTGTTTTACTTGCCCGGCGGTAGGAAAAAAACTGCGGCTGGCAGCGGGTGCAGATGGCGGCCACGTCGATATGTGCGGGCAGCACTCCCGCATCGAGCAGCTGCCGGCGGCTGATGGCCCAGAAATCGAAGTAATGAGGGTGGACCTGATAGGCGTGCATCCAGGCTGGCAGCTCCTTGCGGTAATGGATGAATTCCGCGCAGCATGGCCCAAGGGATGGGCTGATAGCCGCCAGCAGGCTGTCCGGGGCCACGTCATACCTGTCTTGCAGGCATTGAATGGTCTTGCCGATAATACCGGCCACGCTGCCCCGCCAGCCGCAATGGATGGCGGCGACCACTCCTGATTGTGGCGCCGACAGAAGAACGGCCTGGCAGTCGGCCTGCTGAATCAGCAGCCCAGTTCCTGGCAAGGTCGAAATCAGGGCGTCATAACCTATCAGCTCAACCCTCGTATGCTCCTCCTCCACCAGAAGAATTTGATCGGAATGCACCTGATTGACGGACACTAAGTGGTGCAACCCAAGGGCTGCCAGGGCGCGGTTCCGGTTCGTCTGCACCCGCTCGGGCTGATCGCCGACATGATAGCTGAGGTTCAGAGAGGCGAACAATTTGCTGCTCACACCGCCCGCATTGGAGAACATGCCATGGGGAACGGGCAACAGGTGACTGGTGTGATGGGGAGGCGATGTTTCCTGAAGTTGCATGGTTGCCGTGAAATGAAAAAAGGGAAAGCCCATGGGCTTTCCCTTGATTGAAATGATGGGGTGCTAGGGCAGGTTAGAAATAGGCTTCAAAGGTCAGGTACACCTGATTGGCGCTTTCAACCGGGTTTTGCCCCAGGGCTTGCAATTCCGCCTTTTCCTCATCCAAATCGTACGGCTTCATGTTCCAATCGAAGCCGCCGGAATAGTTGTAGTCGTAGAACTGCCAGCCCAGGCGGAGAAAGGTTTTGGCATATTTCGAGATCGCCTCCCCGGTGGGCAGGTCATAAATCAGGTACAATTCATAGGCATTGCCCCGGGTGGCCAGTTTCGACATATAGAGGTCGTCATGACCTGGGGTAAAAGCGATCCAGTACTGTGAACCGTAATTGTATTCGGCGCCGAGTTTGAGGCCAACTTTATCAATGTCATAGCGGATGCCGGCATAGACCGAGTAGCCGTTTTCGGAATCGGTATTGTTTGGCGTGGGACTTGTGTAATCGTTAAACATGCCGTTCGCGTTGGGATCTGTCCGGCTCCAGCCAGCGGCGATAAAGTAGTTTAGGTTGTTGATTTTGTCCATGTAGACGCCACTGGTGTGATTGACGTTGCCCAGATTGAGTTGGGGGCCATATCCACCTGAACTCTGTGGGAGAGACGCGCCGTAGCTGACAAAATCACTGCTAAAGGCTGGGTAGTTAAAGAGGTTGTAGGCGACAAAAGTCTGGACGTTAAGAAAACGGGGGCCTTTTTTGAAGACATCCCAGCTAAAGCCGGCGAAATCGGTGTCGTCAATCCGTGGGCCCAAATCGTTTTCCAGCCCATTCTCGAAGCCGCGACCATAGCAGAAGCGGATGCGGCCATCTCCCAGGGCATCGTTGCCCCAGTTATAGGCATAGCCAAGGGAAAGGCCGTCAAAGGGATAATCCATATAGGCTGGCGGGGTGGCCATCCGGGTGTTGGTGCCCATGCGGAGGTCCGCGGGCGGGCCGTCGGTGGTGGGGCGGCGGCCAATGGAGAACCACACCGGCGCGCCGCCAATATTGTTCCAGTTGACAAAGGCGCGATCGACATAGAGAGCGCTGTCATCAGGGGTCCGGGTGGTGTTGCCGTCAAAAATAGGCATCCCTCCACCTAAGCCGTCCGGTGTCGATTGCATGCCCCAGGCCTTGTACATGGCCAGTCGCCCCTTAAATTCCAGATCCTCGGTCGCCTTGACCCGCATGTTGAGGCGAAGGCGGTTGGTCATAAGGGTATCATTCCCTTCGTCACCGCCTGCCGTTCCGACAAAGCTTTGAGTCGCAGGGTTAAACCTAATAGGCGTACCCGCTGCAAACACATTGCTGCCTTGATAATAATCCCCTCGGGCCCGGAAATCGCCGTCAAACTGGAAGCGGGAGGCGAGATCCCATTTCTCGGATTTTTCTTCGAGCTGGGTGTCCATGTCATCGACTTTACTGCTGTACTCGGTCACGGTCTCGTTCTGTTTGGCCATCTGGGCCTTGAGTTCATTGAGCTGCCGCGACAATTCGTCGATTTTGCGCTCCAGGTCCGCTGAGCTTTTACCACCGGCGGCATGCGCAAATGTGGGCAATGCGATGAGTCCGACAAAGGCCAGCACGGAAAATTTCTTGACCATTCTTCTCCCTCCCTCTCGGTTGATTCCCCAGCGTTGCCACGACGTGATCTTGCTGGCTGGTGTTCGGCTCTCTCGTGTGGGCCGACGACAATAGTTAAGATTCCTGATTGGGGGAACAGTATCTTGCCTGTCGCCTAATGTCAATTGAACAGAACGGGAAAGTAAAAAAAATGATACCGGCAAAGAAGAGGGGAGGAAAATGAAAAACAGCCGGGCAACCTGATGCTGCCCGGCTGTTTGTTAGCGGAAAGGAGAATTAGAGGTATGTGAACGTGGTGGTGTTGTTTTCCCGGTTGATTTCCACCTTGCCGCCCTTGGTCAGGTTGCCGAACAGGATTTCTTCGGTGAGGACATCGCCGATCTCTTTCATGATCAGCCGTCGCAGCGGCCGGGCGCCAAAGGCCGGTTCATAGCCTTCCTTGGCCAGCCAGGAGCGGGCTGCCGGACTCAGGGTAATGGTCACCTTCTTGCTGGCCAGTTGTTGCTGCAACTCCTGAACCATCTTGTCGACCACTTTCTCCACGGTTTCGAGTTCCAGCGCCGAGAAGGTGATGATAGCGTCCAGCCGGTTACGGAATTCCGGGGAAAAGAGATTCTTCAGGACCTTCTGTTCCTTACCCTTGGAGTCGCCAAGGAAACCGATGGCCCGTTCACTCATTTCACGAGCGCCGGCATTGGTGGTCATGATCAGAATAACATTGCGGAAATCGGCACGGCGTCCGGCATTGTCGGTCAGGGTGGAATGGTCCATCACCTGGAGAAGAATCGAAAAAACATCCGGATGCGCTTTTTCGATCTCATCGAGCAGCAAAACGGTATAGGGGTGTTTGCGGATGGCGTCGGTCAGCAGGCCGCCTTGATCAAAGCCGATATAGCCGGGAGGCGCGCCGATCAGGCGGGCTACAGCATGCTTCTCCATGTATTCGCTCATGTCGAAGCGTTCGAAATGGACGGCAAGCGATGCCGCCAACTGGCGGGCCACTTCCGTTTTGCCGACACCGGTAGGTCCGGCAAATAGGAAGGAGCCGGTCGGTGCCTGCGGGTTGCCCAGCCCGGCCCGCGAACGTTTGACCGCCTTGACCAGGGCGTCGATGGCCTCGTCCTGGCCGAAGATGACCGCTTTCAGTTTGTCCTCCAGGTGCAGGAGGGCGCTGGTATCGCTGCCGGCTTTGCTGTTGACCGGCACCCGGGCGATTTTCGCGACGATCTGCTCGACATCGCGGACCCCGACCGTGCGTCCGGTCTTACCGTTCAAGCGGAAATAGGCGCCGACCTCGTCCATCACATCGATGGCCTTGTCCGGCAGAAAACGGTCGTTGATGTAGCGATGCGCCAGCTCCGCCGCTGCCTCGACCGCGTTCTTGGCATAGTGGATCTGGTGATGTTCCTCGTAGCGGGACTGGAGGCCGCGCAGGATTTTGCAGGTATCGTCCACCGAGGGTTCGTCGATGTCGATCTTCTGGAAGCGGCGCGACAGGGCCCGGTCCTTTTCGATATGATTTTTGTATTCCTCGTAGGTGGTGGAGCCGATGCAGCGGATGGTGCCTGCTTGCAGCGCGGGTTTGAGCAGGTTGGAGGCATCCATGGAGCCGCCGCTGGTGGCGCCGGCACCGATGATGGTGTGCATTTCGTCGATGAACAGGATTGCCTTTTCTTTCTTTTCAATGGCGGCGACCACTTCTTTCAGCCGTTTCTCAAAATCGCCCCGGTACTTGGTGCCCGCCACCAGGGTGCCGAGGTCGAGCATGTAGATCTCGGCGTCCTGCAACAGGTCGGGGATCAGTTTTTTGGGATCCGGATAGAGTTCCTGCCGGGCCACACTGTCTTCATGGATTCTGAGCGCCAGTCCCTCGGCCATGGCCGTCTTGCCGACCCCTGGCTCCCCGACGAGCAACGGATTGTTCTTTTTCCGCCGGCAGAGCACCTGCATCATCCGATACAGTTCGCGGTCCCGGCCGATCAAGGGGTCGATGCTGCCCTCGGCGGCCCGTTTGGCAAAATTGACCGTGAATTCGTCCAGGGCATCGGTCGGTTTCTCCTGTTTTTTCCTGGAGGGCTGCTGCTGTCCTGGAGGCGGTTGCCGGAGCGGCTCGCTTTGCAGATACTCAGGCAGACTGTGGGAGATATACTCGACGACCTCGAGCCGGCCAACCCCCTCGCTGCCGAGGAAATAAACGGCGTGCGAGTCGGGCTCGGTGAAAATGGAAACGAGGACATCGCCGGTGTCGACCTGTTTTTTGCCGCAGCTCTGGACATGACTGACCGCCCGTTGCAGAACCCGATTGAACGCAACGGTCTGCGCCGGCTCGCTGTCAATGGTTTTCATGACGGGCATTCCGGTTTCAAAAAAACGCTCAAGGCGCTCCTTGAGCGTGTCGTTATTCCCGCCGCACTTGTCGATGATATGACGGGCCAGATCATCATGCAGCAGCCCGTAGAGCATGTGCTCAACCGTAACGTATTCATGGCGGTGGCTTTTTGCTTCTTTGATCGCCTTGATCAAGGCGAGTTCCAACTCTTTACTCAACATAATTTTGTTCCTCGTTGGGAAGACATCTTTCGTTTGTTACTCCAAATTGAACGATGTCTGAAAGGTCATGCCATGTTCAACTGTCTTTTTCCAGGGAGCATCTCAGTGGAAACTGATTTTTTTTTGCTATCCGGTGGACAAGCGCCACCTTGGTTTCACCGATTTCACGGGTGTACACTCCGGCTATCCCCACTCCCTGATGATGCACATTAAGCATGATCCGGGTGGCTTCATCGGTATCCTTGTGAAAAACCGTTTGCAGGATCATGACGACAAAATCCATGGTGGTGTAGTCGTCATTATGCAGCAACACCTTGTACAGAGGCGGTTCCTGCAGGGCTTCCCGGTCCGTGGTTTCAAATTTTTCCTGAATGAATGAATCTTCTTTCGCCATGCCTCAACTCAACCAGGGCCGATGGTCCGCGCCAGAGCCCCTTGTCTCTCCCTGATGCCCGTCACTCCTCAACGGGGGACAAAAGCACCGGGCCATGATTACCGTCGCGGATGCCAGCTGATAAAACGATAATTCATGATGTTATTTTAATGCCCGCTTTTGTTTTTGCAAGGCCGGTTGGCGGGCTCTTCGCTCTTTTGCAGGCTAGCGGGAAAGCAGGGACAGGATCAGATGCTGCAGGATGGTGGCCGCCGCAACCGGCGAACCCTTGAGCCGTAACTCTGCCCGGAGTACGTGTTGCAGCCATGCGGTGAGCATTGGCAGCGGAAAGCCAGCCGCGGTTTTGAACTGCATGTACAGGGCATAGGGATGGCCACCCAGTTCTTTTTTCCACTGTTCCCGTTCCTTGAGACGGGGCAGGCAGGTCTGCTGAAAGGCGGCGGCGCTCATGGCTGGTTGATAGCACACATCGGGTTGTTCCAGCAGGGAACGGCAGAGCAGGAGCCCCCGGACAAAATTGCGCAGGGTGGCCACCATGGCCAGAGGATGAATACCGTTTTCCTGAAGCCGGTCGGCGATAACCAGGGATTGTTCCAGGTCTCTCCGGGAGAGGGCGGCTGTGAGTTCAAACAGGGCCTCCTGGCGGGTCCGGCCGACGAGAAGATCGAGATCGTCACGGCTGATCTGGCGGCGCTCGCCAATGTAGGCCATAACCTTGCGCAGTTCCATGACCACGGCCACGGGGTGGAATCCGACCCGTTCAAAAAGCAGGTCGTACAAAGCCGGGGCCATGGTTTTGTTCTCTTCAGCAAGGGTCCGCAGGGCCAGGTCTTGGAGGACGGTCTTCTGCTCTTTCTGCGCCTTGGTCCCTGATCCGCTCTCGACACTAAGGTCGACCACCGACTGCTCATCTTTGAGCAGTTTGAACAATTTTTTCCGTTTGTCGACCTCGTCGGCCAGCAGTATGAGAAAATTATTCGGCGGAATACCGGCAGCGAGGATGGCTGCCAGCAGCTCTCCTGGCTCCGAGGGGGAGGCGGAAGAGGGACTATTCGTTTTTCCGGCATCCAGATAGGTGCGGGTCCAGCTCAGGTCGCCATCAGGCCGGGCAAAGCCGAAGCACTGCTGCCACTCGGCACTGGAGAGGGCCGCAAGGTCGTTGTCCGGGGCGCGCGGGTCGAGGCCGCCACTTGCCAATAGATCCCGGAGGGCGCGGCCAGCCTGGTCCGGTTTGGCCCCGGCATGGGCCTTGAGCGCCCTTTCCCAGATTGTTCTCGCGACCTGTCGGGAGAGAAAGAGCCGGGTGTCGGTCACCCTGAAGATCTGACGGCCGGGCAAGATGCTGAAGCTGCGAAGTTTGGAGAAGGTGGCTGTGCTGTCTTCCTGGTCGCCGTCAATGGGGTGCACCGCACCGCCCGCTCCATGCAGCAGCACCCGTTCCAGTTCTTCCGCCGCATTGTGGCAGAGATAACGCTCGCCGAACAGCAGAAAAACCCGTGAGGGATGGGCTGCCGCTTGCGCCATCAGCGCGGGCAAATTCTCACGGGTGTAGAGCGGCATGGCTATCTCAGCCCTGGGGGCGCTCGAATCGGCTCCTGGTCGCTGTGCCCGAGGCTTGCTGGGTTTCGTCCAGAATCTTGTGCAAAATGGCGGTCAGAGAGCCGGGGAGAAGGTAGTCTTGTCCCCTTTCACCCTGGAAAATGGAGGACGATTGCTGGGCTACGCCTTTCCAGGAAAGGGTGGACGGGTTACTCGCAATGATCTCGAAGAACATCTTGTTGTAGGGATCATTGATCAAGGCCAGACCCGTACCGATGGTGGCGAGGATATCCACCGAACTGGCGAACAGCCGGGTCAAGTTGGTGTAGACCTTGACCCCACCGCAGGAGCCGAGGCTGAGAAAGCGTTGTTTATCGCGGAGATCGGCTTCGGTCACCCGGTTTTCCTCGATCAGTTTGGTCAGCGGATCGATAATCTGCTCTGAACGCCAGTAGCTGTGACCGCGTTGGGCCAGCATCTCATCCTTGGAGTGGATGAACCGGTTGAGCATCTCCATCTGATTTTCCATGTCGGAATAGACAAACTGGGTGTGGACGATGGTGACGTTCCCCACCTTTTTGACAAAGGCCACCGCGAAATGCCGATCCCGCATAGACTGGAACAGTGAGGCCAGCCCAGCACCCTGCAAGGCAGGGGGGACCGAGCCCACGGAGTACTGCTGCGAGGGGACCAGCTGGTAGCCGCTGCTAAGCAGCAGGTTGGCATTGGAGATGAACGACTGCCGGCCGTCGTCGTCGGGGTGGAACATGGAGACCGAGCCGAGGCGGCCATCCTGTTTCCATTCGTTGAACGGAGTGATCTGATAGCGGTCGAGATTGACCGCGCCGTGGCGGACGATCAGGCGGCTGATGAGGGTGCGGTCTGCCGGGCCGAGCAATTCCGGATAGGTTTGGAGGTAATACTGAAGAATGACGGTCACCAGTTTGGAAAAGGCGGCATTTTCAGCGTCGCTGTTCTGGGCCATCAAGCCGATCAGGTGTGAACGGGCTTCGGGCGTGAGTACCTTGAGGAGATGGCTTAAGGTCGCGGAAAAGAGCAGGATTGAATCTTCATTCTGGAAGGCTGAAGTGGCCACCAGGCTGAGAATCTCTTTCTGTTTGCCGGCGTCGGACGGGAAAAAGGCGGTCAGTTTCCCTTTCTGGGCACAACTGGAAATGAAATCCGAGACCAGACGGTTCCCCGGATCGATCGATTTGAGGAAAGCGAGCAGGTCGCCCTGGTTTCTGCTGTTGATTCTGGCCTGGAATACCGGTACCAGGATCTCGCGGAAGGAAGAATCATACAGCTCGCTGCCCTGAGCCATGACGGCATAGGCGTTGGCCACGGTGAGGTCGCGCGCGGTCTGCATTCTGGCGGCCGAGGTGGCCTGTTTGAGCATGCCGATAGCCTGTCCCCTGCCAGCGCTGGCAAAGCCGCTGAAACGTTCCCTCACCGACGGAGGCAGCTCATTGAATTTGGCCTGGAGCTGCTGCATCGAATAACTGTTGAGTGCGGCCTCGGAAATTTCGTAGCCGTTCGCGTCGGTCACGGCATGAAGGTTGTTGATCTTCCAGATGATTTCTGTCCCGCCCTCATACAGGCCCTGGAGGAGGACCGTTTTTTGATGGCTGTCGAGCTTGTCGTACTGCGTTTCCTGGACATTGGTGGGCAGGGCGAAATAGCTGACCAGCCAGTTCCAGGCATCCCGTGGCGTGAGCGATTTGTCGGTGAACAGGCAGCGGGCGTTCCAGGCGTCGTCCTGGTAGAGTTTCTGGAGCAGTTCCAGGCCGTCAAACATGGTTTCCGGATCCATGCCAGGGACCTTGGCATAGGTCTCCGCCGCCTTGGCCTGGTTGTTTCTGAGCCGCATCAGCGCGGGCATGCCTTTCTGGGCCAGATCGACCCGCATGCCCCTGACGGCAAAGAAAGCCTGGGCTGCCCGATTGTTGTAATCATCCATGTTGTTGAACATCGAAATCATGCTCATGGCCTGGTTGGCGGTTACGCCCTCCATGCCCACGTATTTGCGGAATGAGCGGCCCGCCTCGAAACCCATATTCTTGACCGTGGCCAGGCTGGCCATGCCGACTTTGATGTCGACCGTGCCGAGGCCGGCCAAGGCCTCAAATGTCTGGACCTGCTCAAAGGTGAACCGTTCCCGGCCGAGGATGTCGATCGCCACCTTGGCATGCTCGAAGGTGACGCCGGGCAGGGCGCAAATCTTGCGGAAGATGCGCTGAGCGTTATAGTTCATCCTGGGAATGGCAGCTCTGCCGTAATCGATCTGCTGGCTGGTCAAACCGGGAATACTCTGGTATAGCCCCAGGGTTTGATCGGAACTGGTTTGGTTGAGTTGGGCGTTTGCCTGCGTTTGTGATGTTCCTGCCGCGCAAACGGGCGGCACCGATCCGGAGAGAAGAAGGATGGAAACGGCCAGAAAGAGCAAGGCGCGGGAACAGAACCGGTCTATCCGGCAGCGGAGTGTGTGAGGTTGCATAGTGTGCGTAGTAGGTTGATGGGTTCTGATGGAGTGCACAGATGGCTCCCCTTTGCGGCCTTGTTGCTGGCCATGGTGCTCTGGGGCAGCTCGTTTGTGGCGTTGAAGTACAGCTTTCAGGAGATGCATCCCCTGATGGTTATCCTGGGGAGGATGGTGATCGCTTCACTCTGTTTTCTTCCTTTCTTTCGTTCGTTTGCCAGGATGGGCTTGCGCCGCTGCCATGTTCTGCCGGTTGCGGCGATGTGCCTGTGCGAGCCCTGTCTCTACTTCCTGTTCGAATCAGCGGCCCTGGTGTATACCAGCGCCTCCCAGGCCGCCATGATCACGTCCATGCTGCCGCTTTTGGTAGGCTTGAGCGCCGGTTTTTTTCTCGGCGAGCGAATCACCAGCCGAACCATCTGCGGTTTTCTCGTTGCCGCTGGCGGCGCGTTCTGGCTCAGTATGGCCAGCCAGGAAACCGTGCAGGCGCCGCATCCTGCGCTGGGGAACTTTCTCGAATTTATGGCCATGGTCTGTGCAGCGGGTTATACTATTCTAATGAAACGGTTAAGTAAAGAGCTCCATCCATTTTTTCTCACCGGATTGCAGGCCTTTGCCGGCGCCGTGTTCTTTGCCCCGGTCCTCTTGCTGCCATCGGTGCGAGCCGCCTCTCTATCAGTGAACGGTTGGCTGGTGGTATTCTACCTGGGAACCGCGGTCAGTGTCGGGGCCTATGGGTTGTACAACTTCGGCATCAGCCGGATCCCGGCCAGCCAGGCCTCGGCCTTTGTTAACCTGATTCCGGTGTTTTCCATCGTGCTGGGATTTTTTCTCCTGGGAGAGCGATTGACCTTCTGGCAGTGGATGGCGTGCGCCCTGGTGTTCAGTGGGGTGTTGCTGAGCCAGGATGTTGCAGCCAGGAACAAGGGGATGAGCGAGGTAGGAACAGAACGCTGATTTTCATCGGCATCGGCTGCATCGTCGTCGGACTGTTCTGGCCCTGGCTGCGCAATCTTCCGCTCGGCCGCCTTCCCGGCGACATCGTCATTGTCCGTGACCATGTGCGTTTCTATTTTCCCCTCACCACCTGCATAGTGGTCAGTGTGGTGCTCACGATTATTTTCTGGCTGTTCCGGAAATAGCCTTGCCCTCTTCCCTTGCCCCATCGCCAATGGTTCATCCTGTATATGAGGCCGCTGATGTCCTTGGGCCGCCGGTGAGCGGCGGCTGGTGTCACCGTTGCCAGACGACGCATGCATTGCCCCCGGAACCGGCCAGAGAGGAGTGTCTGGCTTTGATGGCACAGCTGCGGCACCACCGGCGGATCGATTGGTCTGCCCCAGAGGCAACGACCGATCCCCGCTGCTCGACAGAACCCCTGTTCGGCATAGCCGGCGGCAAAATGTTCGGCGTCCTGTGCTGCCGGGACGCGTGGGGGGCGCGGAAGGTGCTTCGCGCTTTTTCCGGGCAGTTCAACGGTCTGTGGGAGGTGGACGGATGGGTGCAGCCGATTTTCGACGTGGCCGCCTTTGCTGCGCTCATTCGTGAGCCCGAACAGGAAATCAAGCGGATCGGCAGGGAGATAACGGTGCTGTCCGTGGGGTCGGTCCGTCAACGGCAATACATCCTCGAGCGGAGAACCCGTTCCCGGCAGCTGATGCGGGAAATTCACGCCCTGTATCGCCTGGTCAACTTTCGCGGCGAGGGGGTGCCGCTGGTCAAAGCCTTTTGCGGCAACGGGGCGCCGCCGTCGGGCACGGGCGATTGCTGCGGACCGAAATTGCTCCATCATGCTGCGGTCAACGGTTTGCGTCCCGAGGGCATGGCGGAATTCTACTGGGGCCGGAGCAATGCCTCGGCCACCAGGTCGCATGGCCGGTTCTATCCGTCCTGTGTCGCAAAATGCGGCCAGATACTGGGTTTTCAACTGTGCGGTCTGTGATGCGTGAACAGGAGCTGCTGCGTATTCGCTATCAGGACCAGGCGGTGGTGGTGGTTGACAAGCCTGGCGGCCTGCTGGCGGTTCCCGGACGGGGTCCGGCAAAACAGGATTCGGTGGCTGCCCGGACGCGGCGCCTGTTTCCCCGGTGCATTGAGCAACCGGCGGTGCATCGTCTGGATATGGACACCTCCGGTTTGATGGTCCTGGCGCTGACCCCTGCGGCCCACCGCCATTTGTGCCGCCAGTTCGCCGAGAGACGGGTGGGCAAACGCTACCTGGCCTTGGTCGAAGGGCTGGTCGCCGGCGATGCGGGGGAGATCGCCCTGCGGTTCCGGCTTGATCCGGCAGACCGTCCCCATCAGGTCTATGACCCGGTCCAGGGCAAGCTTGGTATCAGTCTGTGGCAAAAGCTCGAGGAGCGAGCCGGCAAAACCCTTGTAGCCTTTACGCCGTTGACCGGCCGGACGCACCAGTTGAGGCTGCATGCCAGCCACCCCATGGGGCTGGGCTGCCCGATCGTTGGCGATCGGCTCTACGGAATCGGCAAGGAGGGCGACACGCTTATGCTCCATGCCGCTTGGCTGCAATTCGAGCACCCGGCGACCGGTCAATTACTGACCTTTTCCTCTTGTCCTTCCTTTTGACGGCGATGGCGTGCCGGAACCTATGGGCAGTTATGGGATGGCGGCGCAACGGCTTTCCGCGCCGGTCAGGCGCAGCACCTGGCCGGGCAGCAATTTCTGGGGATCAGCGATTTGTTCCCGATTCAGTTGATAGATTTTCCTCCATGCCTCTTCATGGCAGAGTTGCCGTACGGCGATCAAGCTGAGAGAGTCGCCGGGCCGCACCGTATAGAGAACGGTTGGTTTTTGTTTGGTTTGTTCTGGAAGGAGTTGAATCGTGCTGTGTATCGCAAGTGGTTCCGGCGAGGGCAGCGGGGCGGCAGGCGGTGATGGCGGCAGTTCACTGCTCGGCGGCAATGTCGGCTTTTCCTCTGGTGGTGTTTTCAGCTCAGCGGAAGCTGACGGTGCGAAAACAGGTTCGGACTTCGGTGCGGCCTGAGCAATGGCAGGTTGGGGAGTTGCTTCCGGCGGCGGGTCCGGGGTGATCGGTTCTCTTGCCGGAGGTGTTTCCGGTAGTGTTGATGCGGGGGCTGGAACTGTTGGAGGAATGGCCGGCTGCGGGGATGCTGCCAGCGCGGGTGTCTTCAATACCGTTTTTTCAGGGGGGGGGACCGATTGCGGCTGGGGCTTTTCCAGCACCAGGAAAAGGGCTGCCGTTGTCAGGGCTACTGCCAGGCCCGCACCCAGCAGGGTCAAGGCTCGCTTGTTCGCGCTCCCTGCCTTGGGCGGCAAGGAACCCCGAAGCCGCTGGCTCCTTCGTTGGACCGCACGGGTCAGCAACAGGGCCTCGTCCGTCCGCTTGAGGTGTTCCTGGATGCCTGGAAAATCAGCGGCGAAGAGGGCCACGGATTGGTACAGGGCCTTGGCTTCCTCATTCTTTCCTGCACGCTCCATCGCCTCTGCCTGGGCAATCAATGTTTCCGCTTTTGTTTGCCGTTGCTCGATTTCCAGGTTGCATGCGCGCAGCTCCTCGGCCGTGAGGGATGTCTTGCCCATGGTGAGCAGGGTCTTGGCCTCCACAATCCGGCCGGTTGTAATCATGTCCTGGATAATAGCTGCGGTGACGGCATCCAATAGAAGGCTCCTTGAAAAAGTTCACTTTGCCAAGAGCGTAACGGCCGACCGAGCTCTTTGTCAAGGCGGCGGGAAAATTCGTGCAAAAAAAAGGGGGGCGCTCGAAGAGCACCCCCCTTGGGACAATCATCAGCAATCGAAGCGTCGATTATTTGATGTGATCGGCAACAGCGGCTCGTTCGCCCTGCAGTTCGGCTTCGGTCTTTTTAATCATCTCGCGGCTGAAATCGCTGATTTCCAGACCCTCAACAATCTTCCAGTCACCGTTTTCGCAGGTGATCGGGAAGGCGAAGATCAGGTCCTGGTCAATGCCGTAAGGGTTGCCCTTGCTGAAAACGCCCATGCTGACCCATTGGCCGTTGCTGCCCAAGGCCCAGGTTCTCATGTGGTCAACGGCTGCGGAGGCAGCGGAGGCAGCAGAGGAAGCGCCGCGGGCCTTGATGATAGCGGCACCGCGCTGCTGTACAGTCGGGATGAAGTCGTTCTTGTTCCACTCGTCGCTGACCAGGGATTTAACCGCTTTGCCGTCGACGGTGGCGTAGCTGATGTCCGGATACTGGGTAGCGGAATGGTTACCCCAGACAACAACTTTCTCGACCTTGGTGGAGTGGGTGCCGGTTTTTTCGGCGATCTGGGACATGGCCCGGTTGTGGTCCAGACGCATCATGGCGGTGACGTTGCGCGGATTGAGTTTCGGGGCATTTTTCATGCAGATCAGGGCGTTGGTGTTAGCCGGATTGCCGACAACCAGCACTTTGACCGTGGGCTTGGCATTGTCGCTCAGTGCTTTACCCTGGACGGTGAAGATGGCACCGTTGGCGTTGAGCAGGTCAGAACGCTCCATGCCCGGACCACGAGGACGAGAGCCAACCAACAGGGCGAAATCGACATCCTTGAAGGCAACATTGGGATCATCGGTGGCAATCACGCCGGCAACCAGCGGGAAGGCGCAGTCGTTGAGCTCCATCAGCACACCCTGGAGGGCGCCCATTGCCGGGGGAATTTCCAGCAGCTGAAGGATGACGGGCTGATCTGGTCCGAGCATGCTGCCGCTGGCAATGCGGAAAATGAGGGAATAGCTGATCTGGCCGGCCGCTCCGGTTACTGCTACACGTACTGGTGCTTTCATTTGTTTCTCCTTGTGGTTGAACCTAACAATTAGTAGACCAAAAAATTTGGTAACCTACCGTAACGTTGTCATGCGTTTCCTTAGAAAAGGAATGTCGAGCAAGAAGCTGGGTACTATTGGTGCAGCGTGGTCTGGCATCGGAAATGAAGAACAGGCGTGTTTTGGAAGTGGCCTGGAGGGGGCCGGACGAGAAGCGTGTCACGGAAGAGGCACGAATCCGGGAGACGGAAGAAATGTGAAGAATTCTTAAACGCTCCAACCAAAGAGACAAATCCCCTTTCAAATCCGCCGTTATTGATACAAGTCACCAGCTAAAAAGTCAAGCGCTCTTTGCTGCAATGCGCATCTCGTTGCAGAGGAGAGATTTTTCAGGAAAAACGGGCGTAACGGTCGGCGATCACCAGCATCAGCGTCTCGTAGGTAAACCCCCAGATAAAACCGGCGGTGGCCGGGATGCATGGAAACAGCACATCCGGACAGCGTGGGCTCATCGGACGCCGGATGATATTCGATGTATCGGCAACATAGTCGAGACCAAGCCATTCATGACAGCTGATTTCCGTGGGTTGCAGCCGGACAGCTGGTTGTTCCGGGAGTTCGAACAAGTAGGTAGTCACCGGAATCGGCTGGTTGAGGTGGTTGCCCGCGTGACGGACGGGATATTGTTTGACCAGTAGGTCGCTGGAGAGCTGGATGCCGCATTCCTCGTAGGTTTCGCGGATGCAGGTCGCCAGCAGGGAGGTGTCTTCGTCATCACGCCGCCCGCCAGGAAAGGCATAATGCCCGGACCAGGGATCCCGTGGGTTGGCGTTGCGTTTGAGGACCAGGACTTCGGGGGCCGGTTCGCGGGTGATGATGGTGGCGACAGCGGCCTCGGTTCGTATATGTGATTCCATATGTCTACTATAACAACAAAACGCCTGGTGCGCCAATATCCGATTGATTGAATATGCTGTCCGCACCGCCCGCGGCCAGCGCGGGCGCCGCCTTTTTTCTGCCAGCGGCGGCAATCCCTGTACAAGTGGTTTTTTTTTTATTATTTTCGACCGGTAGGATCGCCTGCTGTTCTGAGCGCAAAGGGGCACGCATCCGGATTTTTTCACTGTCCGCTTTATCTCGGTAAGAATGCCCCAGGGTGCCGGTTGCGCCGACAGGGAACCCAGCTGCGATAAAAAACTGAAATATTGCCGCCCAAACACAAGTGGATGTATGAATATCCTCATTTATGGCGCCACCGAAACCGGATACATGGTCGCTTCCCAGCTCTACCGGAAGCATAACATCACCATCGTCGACGACCTCGACCGGCTGCCCGATAAATTCAACAACCTCGATATCAGCTTTGTCGCCGGTAACGGCGCGGATGTGTTGGTCCTGGAACGGGCCAACACCGCGAAGGCTGATCTCTTTATCGCCTGTTCCCTCATCGACGAGGCCAATATCGTTGCCTGCTGGACTGCCAAAAAAATTGCCGAAACGGAAACCATCTGTTTCGTCCGCAGGATGGAGCTCTATCGCAACCTGGCCTCGCTTTCCCAGAACCGTTATCAGACCAAGTACGACATCGACACCATCATCTGGCCGGAACAGCTGCTGACCCAGGACATCTTCCGGATCATCTCCGTGCCCGACGCCATCGATGTCGAGTATTTTGTCCGCGGCAAGGCCAAGATGTTCGAATACCGGATCAAGGAAAACTCAATCATCCGGGGAAACAGGATCATGGACTGTTCCTTTCCCGAAAATGTGCTGATTGTCGGGATCACCCGGAATCGCAGTCTGTTCATGCCCACCGGTTCAACCACCATCGAGACGGACGACAAGGTCATCTTCATGGGCACCGGCCCAGCCTTGGATAATCTGGCGGCCCAGTTTTTTCAGAACGTCAACACGATCAAAACCGCCGCCGTGATTGGCGGCGGCAGTGTGGGCTTCATGTTGGCCCAGAAACTCGAGCAGGCCGGCATCAAGGTCAAGCTGATTGAACATGACCGCAACCGCTGTACCTACCTGGCCGATAACCTGAAAGACTGTCTTATCCTTCAGGGTGACGGCACGGATCTGGAACTGTTGGAGGGCGAATCAATCGGTGACTGCGATGTGACGGTCTGCGTCACCAACAACGATGAGAAAAATCTTCTTTGCTCCCTGCTGATCAAACAACTGGGCTGCAAGCGGATTATTACCCGGGTGGGCAATGTGCGCAATTCGGCCCTGTTTGAACGGGTGGGCATTGATGTGGTGGTCTCGCCGCGTGATTCGGCGCTGAAGGAATTGCTCAACCGTTTGCAGGCCAAAGACGTCAATATTCTCGCTTTGGTGGAAGGGGGGCAGGGCGAGGTGCTGCGTCTGACCTTGCCGGAAACGTTTACCGCGACCCTGGTCCGTGACTTCCGTCTGCCGGCGCCGGCAATTATCGGCGTGGTCAAGCGGGGCCGCAACGTCATTTTTCCGCACGGTTCCACGCAACTCCAGGCCAGTGATCAGCTGATCATCTTCACCATGGCCAAGGACGCCGAAGCCATTAAATCGGCTTTTGCCCGATGAAGCTCACCGCCATCCTCAATGTGTTAGGCATTATCATGGTGGCCCTGGGCCTTATCATGCTGACGCCAATCGGACTGGCGTTACTGACCAGGGAACACGCTTCCATTGTGCCGTTTCTGGTGGCCAGCGCCGTCAGCGTGACCTTGGGGTTGCTCTTTCAATGGCAGGGCGGTTTTTCCCGCGATTTTGACAATCTGAAGCGCACCGAGGGCATGCTGATTGTGACGCTGGCCTGGGTGGTCACCGGCGCTATTGGCGGCATCCCCTATCTTTTTTATGAGTTGGGGCCGATTGACGCCTACTTTGAATCGATTTCCGGCTTCACCACCACCGGTGCAACGATTCTCAAGGATTTCGCGCCCTATCCCAAGACCTTTTTTTTCTGGCGCAGTCTCAGTCAATGGCTGGGCGGCATGGGGATTATCGTGCTGTTCGTCGCCATCCTGCCGCAATTCGCCGTGGCCGGGCGGCAGTTGTTCTTTGCCGAGGCCCCCGGGCCCACCGAAGAAAAGGTGACCCCGCGGATCACCCACACGGCCAAAGCGCTTTGGTTGCTCTACATTCTCCTGACCCTGCTCGAGATCGCCCTGCTCTGTTTGTACGGCATGCCGCTGTTCGATGCGGTCTGCAACGCCTTCTCCACCATGGCGGCCGGCGGCTTTTCCCCTCATCCCCAGTCGATCATGGGATACCAGAGCGCTCCCATCACCTGGATCATCACCCTGTTCATGTTTCTGGCCGGCGGCAACTTCGCCCTGCAGTACCGGGTACTCTTTCAGAGGAAATACCGGGCGTTGCCGCAGAACGAGGAATTCTGTTTCTACACGACCATCGTGGTCGTGATGTCGCTGCTGCTCTGCACCGCGCTCGTCTGGAGCGGCGCGGTCAGCATCAACGACGGCCTCCGTGACGGATTTTTTCAGATCACCTCGATCATTACCACCACCGGCTTTGCCTCGGTGGATTTTGCCCTTTGGGCCGTTCCCGCCCAGACTATTCTCTTCACCATGATGCTGATCGGCGGTTGCGCCGGTTCGGCGGGCGGCGGCGTCAAGGTGGTGCGGGTGCTGTTCGGCCTGAAATACCTCAAGCGGGAGATAGCCCAGGTTGTCCATCCCAAAGCGGTGCTGCCGATCAAAATCGACCGGGTCACGGTTCCCGAGGATATCCAGCGGCAGATTCTTGGGTTCCTCTTGTTCTATATTTTTTTGATGACCCTGTCGTCGCTGGCAGTGAGCATCATCGAGGGCGATGCCGTGGTTGGCATTGTCGGCACGGCCGCCACTATCGGCAATATCGGTCCGGGCTACGGGCCCATCGGCCCCATGGCGAGCTTTGGTGATCTTTCCGCTTTGACCAAGATTATCTTCATCGTCGACATGGTGGTCGGCCGATTGGAACTGATCCCCATCCTGGCCATGCTCCATCCGGATTTCTGGGTGTTTAAGCATTGATTTTTTCGATAGTGTTGCGGGAGCCTTCTGTAAAAAGAACGCCTGTCTGCCGTGTCATCTCGACCGCAGGGAAAAATCTCCCTTGGCTGGTGACGGGATTTCTCGCTGTCGCCCGAAAGGACAAGAAAAAACGGTTCGTTCTTTTTTGAACATCCAGGCACACGGTAGTATCTGGTCATTTTTGCAAGAGGCTCGTGGGGAAAAGGTGCCAGCCTGTGCGGCATCAACCTGAAGGAAATGGGCGTGCTTGCAACCAGTTCCGGCAGGATCGGTTTCGCGCCACGCTCAGCAGCGGCGCACGGCATGGCGGCTTTTTTTCTCTAAATGGAAGAATATAAGGAACGGGGGCTCCATGACACCGGCTGATCAACCGTATCAGGGTTTTGAACAGGGGCCGATCCGGCCGCCCAGTGAAAGCGGCAGTCTGCTCATCCGGGTCACCCGGAATTGTCCCTGGAATCGTTGCACCTTCTGCGGCCTCTATAAGGGCGAACGCTTCAGTCAGCGGTCCTTGGCCCATGTGCTGCGCGATATCGATACAGTCCACCACTACGTCGCATTGCTGCAAGAAGGGCAGGGAACACTCGGTTCGCTCCCGCTGTTTGATCCGGCATCAAACCGGGACGAGCAGGTGGCCCTGTTTGCCGCCCGCAACTGGCTGCTGGCAGGCGGCAGATCGGTTTTTCTGCAGGATTCCAATAGCCTGATCATCAAACCGGACCACCTGGTGGCCATCCTGCATCACCTCAAGGCAGCCTTTCCCGGCATTGAGCGGATCACCTCCTACGCCCGTTCCCAGACCATCGCCCGAATGGATGACGCCGATCTGGCCCGCATCGCCGCCGCCGGACTCAACCGTATTCATATCGGTCTGGAGTCGGGCTGCGATGCGGTGCTTGCTCGGGTAAAAAAGGGGGCGGACAAGGCGGCCCATATCCTGGCCGGGTGCAAGGTGAAGCAGGCCGGGATGGAGCTCTCGGAATACTTCATGCCCGGTCTCGGTGGCCGCACCCTCTCGCGCCAGCATGCCCTGGAAAGTGCTGACACCCTCAACCGGATCAACCCGGATTTCATCCGGCTGCGCACCCTGGCCCTGCCCGCGGGCCTCGATCTGGCGCAAGAGCAGGCAAGTGGCAGTTTCGAAAAGATGGGCGACCGGGAAACCGCCGAAGAGCTGCTCCTCTTTCTGCAAGCGCTCTCCGGGATCACCAGCCGGGTCAAAAGCGACCATATCCTCAACTTGTTCGAGGAGATCGACGGTGTGCTGCCCGATGATCAGGAACGAATGGTGGCCGTGATCCGCCGTTTCCTCGCCATGGACCCCGAGGAGCAGATGCTCTATCAGATCGGGCGGCGGACCGGCCTTTTCCGGCGGCTCGACGATTGCCGCGACCCCGGACTGCGCCGTCAGGCCCAGCGATTTGTCGAGCAATGGATGGTCACGCCTGAAAATGTCGATGCGATCTGCGATGAGCTGATCAAGCGGTTTATTTGAGAGACACCCCCTTGCCCAGCTTCAAAAAGATCTATATCGAAATCACCAACCGCTGCAATCTGGCCTGCCCGTTCTGCGCCCAGGGGAGCCGCGCCAAGGCGTCCATGGACGCGGCAGCCTTTGCCGAGGTGCTGCGCCGCATTCAGGGCGCCACCCGATTCATCTCTCTCCATGTGCTTGGCGAGCCCCTGCTCCACCCTGAATTCGGTCAACTGCTGGCCATCAGCGGCGAGCAGGGCATGCAGGTCAATCTCACCACCAACGGTACCCTGATGGGCCTTCACCGGCACACCCTGCTCACTGCCCCGGCCCTGCGCCAGATCAATATTTCCCTGCACGGGCTGGCGCACATGGAACGCGGGGCTGCGGCGACCCACCTGCGGGAGCTGATCGATTTTGCCCAGGAGGCAAGCCGCGCCCATAGGCTCTATATCAGCTTGCGGCTGTGGAATCTGGGAACAGGGGAGAGCCAGGCGGATGGAGGCTGGAACGAATGGCTGCTGGCGCGGCTGAGCAGCGCCTTTGCCAGCCCGGTTATCCGGGCCGATGCGCTGCGGGCGGAACGGGGCATTCCCCTGGCGCCTCGGGTCTTCCTCAATCCCGAGCCGCAATTTGCCTGGCCGCAGCTGTCCAGCCCGGATCTCGGCCGGCAGGGGTACTGCCGTGGTCTGCGCGATCATCTCGCCATCCTGGTGGACGGCACCGTGGTCCCCTGCTGCCTGGATGCCGAGGGCGTGCTGGCGCTGGGCAATATTTTCAGCCAATCCTTGGGCGACATTCTTGCCGGTCCCCGTGCCTCGCGGATGCGCGAAGGATTTGGCCATCAATGGCTGGTCGAGCCCCTCTGCCGCCGGTGTTCGTATCGGCTCCGTTTTTCCACGATTTCCCAGGCCTGATTACCTTGATACCCAAAAAGGCGCTTGCCCCTTGCAAGCGTCTTCCTTCCCGGCTATGTTGCGGCCTTTTTTAGGCGGAGTGCGCCTTGCCCTCCGTCTGTCTTCATTCGTCCCTTTCCCTGTGAGTATCATGATCCATCTGACCAGCATCACCAAGCAGCACGGGTCCCGGTTTTTATTCCGCGACGCCTCCATGCAGATTCTCCCCGCCACCCGCACCGGCCTGGTCGGTCCCAACGGGGCTGGCAAAACCACCTTGTTCCGGCTGATCACCGGCCAGGAAGAGCCGGACAAGGGCGAGATATCCTGCTCCAAGCGGACGATGATCGGCTATTTCTCCCAGGAGGTGGGCGAGATGTCCGGGCGTTCGGCCCTGGCCGAGGTGATGGCCGCGGCTGGCGAGATCACGGCCCTGGGCGAGCAGATCCGGGAGATGGAGACGGCCATGGCCACGCCGATGGCGGAGGACGAGATGACGGCCCTGCTCGAGCGCTACGGCAACGCCACCGAGGAGTTCGAGCATCGGGGCGGCTATGACCTGGAGAACCGGGCCCAGGCGGTGCTCACCGGGCTCGGCATCGGCAGCGACCGTTACGGCTTTCCGGTCGAGACGTTCAGCGGCGGCTGGAAGATGCGGATCGCCCTGGCCGGCATTCTCACCATCAACCCGGATGTCCTGCTCCTCGACGAGCCGACCAACCACCTTGACGTCGAGTCGATCGTCTGGCTGGAGGAGTGGCTGGTGAGCGAGTTCAAGGGCGCGCTGCTGATGACCTGCCATGATCGCGAATTCATGAACCGGGTGGTGGGCCGGATCGTCGAGGTCGCCAATCAGACCGTGACCACCTATAGCGGCAACTATGATTTTTATCTGCGCGAACGGGAAATCCGGCGCGAACAACTCCTGGCCAGCTTCCGGCGGCAGCAGGAGATGCTGGCCAAGGAGGAGGATTTCATTGCCCGCTTCGGGGCCAGGGTATCGCATGCGGCCCAGGTGCAGTCGCGAATCAAGAAGCTGGAGAAGATTGAACGGATTGAGCTGCCGCCGGAGCAGCGGACCATCAAATTCGAGTTTCCCGAACCGCCCCGCAGCGGCGACGATGTTGCCCGGCTGGACAATCTCGGTAAGGTCTGGCTGCAACCGGACGGCACCACCCGCCGGGTGTTCAGCGGTCTTGCAGGGATGATCCGGCGGCAGGAGAAAATCGCGCTCACCGGCCGCAACGGCGCCGGGAAATCAACCCTGCTCAAGGTCCTGGCCGGGCAGGTGGAGCCTACTACCGGCCTTGCAACTCTTGGGGCCAATGTCCTCACCGGTTATTTCAGCCAGCATTCCATGGACCTGCTCGACGGCGAGATGACAGTGGCCGCAACGGTGCAGGCCGCCATGCCCCAGGCCAACATTGGCGTGGTCCGCAACCTCTGTGCCGCTTTTCTCTTTCAGGGGGATGATGTCGATAAGCGAATAAAGCTCCTCTCCGGCGGCGAAAAGAGCCGGGTGGTTCTGGCCATGCTGCTGGCCCAGCCACTCAATTTTCTCATCCTCGACGAGCCGACCAACCATCTCGACATCCAGTCGCGCGAGGTGCTGCTCGAGGCCTTGCAGCAGTTCACCGGCACCCTGATCATGGTCAGCCATGACCGCCACTTTCTTCGCTCCCTGGTCAACCGGGTTTTCGAGATCGACCATGGTCAGATGCGGATATTTGAAGGGGATTATGATTACTATCTTGGACAGATTGCACCGGCCGATTTGCCGCGTGGGGTTTGAAATGGGGGGGAGTTTAGGGGCGGATAGAGGATTGAAAGTTGAAAGTGGCAGGGCGTCTTGTTGAGGATTGTGGATGTGTTAAAAGGGGCGCCCGGCGTTTGGTTTAGCACCAGTTTTTTTGCGTCAAACGCGGGCAGGAAAAAGTCGTAGCCCGGATGCAGTGCAACGGATTCCGGGACAATCTGGGCGCAACTCTTTATTCCCGGATTACGCTTAGGCTTCATCCGGGCTACTTGCTGGTTATGCTTTTTCTGATATTTCAATTACTAATTCTTCAATTGTTGTTCCAGAAAAGGTGTTGTCGTTCCTCCATGACGCTGAATTTCGCTTCTGGACACGAAAAGTCCCCTTATCATCAATTACTCGGTAGCTCGGGTTTCCAATTAACAAAGGGAAGCCTGCTTCAATTTTCCAATTGAGCACATTTGACCGTAATTCGTGTAGCTTCGCCATAAATGCTGAGACATTAGAAAATCGTTTTGAATGATCAATGTGACAAGCTCTCTTGATGACCTTTTTCAGATTACCAGGAACCCAAGCAGTAAGCGAACTAAGGTTCAGTAATTTACCTGCCATAATCTTTGTCTTGATGCATTGATCGACGAAGTCATCTTGATCTCTAGCAGAGGTTAAAGATTCATAGTGTCGAAGTTCCTTCTTTGATAACCAGGCTCTTCCGTCGTAGGTGAGAAACCCACCAAGGAGTTGAAAGAAGATCACTCCTACTTGGTATATGTCGCCAGGAATCCCATATGAATTCAAATCAATGGACTCCGGAGGTCGGAACAGAATGGAGTGACTTGACGCAGGTATTGAGAGCTTTCCATCCGGCAATTTTTTGACGGACCCAAAATCCCCAATTACTGCTATGTTTCCATCTGCAAGATAGATATTCGACGGCTTGAGATCACGGTGCAGGAATCGTTTTGAATGAAGATGGCTAAGACCAGACAATATTTGGTAGGTATATTCAAGCGCCGCCTGGTTTCCAATAGAGGTCGATTCAAGCACATCATCGAGATCGCCGTTGGCGCACGATGGCGTTATGAAATAGGCCCATTTATTGTCAATAAGTGCTGCGTCGTGGATGGGTAAAACATTGTCCGACCTTATAGATGCAAGTTGGTTTGGCTCAGCGTGATATTCAGATTTGCCTCCCCAATAATAAAACTTTACAGCAACATTGAGATCGGTAATTTTGTTAGTGCCAAAGAATACGTACCCATTTGCCGCCTTGAAGTCCTCTTTAGTAAAGTCGATATTTTTAGAGAGAGAGTGAAGAGCGGCCTTTATTTCTTGAGGTGCGCTTGTTCCGTCAATATAGAGTTTAGTCATCTATTTGACCTGTAGATCATGGCGCAGGCTGTAATGAATGCTTCGTGCTGATATTTGTTCAGCGAGTCTGGTAGGTTAAAACAATGCTTTTTTTTGGCGGCACTGATTGTTTGTGGCGAAAGAAGGTTCACGTCACAGTTTTCAAGCAATTGGATAACCCCTTCAATCTTGAAAGTTGTGGGGCCGCCAGCATATTCACCTTTTTTGCCACGTTTTTTGATCGCAATTGAATTAATGTGATTATCTCGAACAAAACCTTCAATGAGAGAGCTAAATGATTTGACGTGACTTGAATTGTCGTCATCGTCTAAGGCGATCTTCTTGGTCTCAAGCGGTAAGTGGACTATCGATTCAGCTTTTACTTCTGCAACCGCAAGAATTGCTTCGCTGCCCTTAATTTCAATACCACAAACCTTCATATGATCTCCTTGTTGGCATAGCTATATTATTATCGGGATGCCACTTTTCCTTCCCCCACTTATTCTTATTCGGCAGGTGGATAAAAATGAGGAAAATATGACAAATCGACAGCATATTTTTGCTCAGATTTATGTACTCCACCTTCAGGAAATTGGCAATTTTTGTAACAAGTTCTTTTCCTAGTCAACAATATCCGGCAATCCCTGCGGGTTTTCCATTCTTTTCTTTGCGTGCCCAAAGAAAAGAACCAAAAGAAAGGGCAGCCCGGCCGCTGAGACGACCCCGTTCGCCGAGGTGCGGAACCGGCGAGGCAAAAACTCGCTGCGCTCAAACAGTTTGCCTCTTCATCCGGTTCCGCACCCCGCCGACCGGCTCAGCGGCAAGGGCCCCCATCTTCCCCGGATATATTTCTTCCTGGAAAGTCGCATCCCAGCGGGGCAAGCAGCGTGAACAGTTCGTAGGTTGGGGTGAGGCACGAACCCCAACATTCAAGATTGCGCATAAACCTGCCTCCTCCTGCACACAAAATGTTCTAACTGACAATGGTCTCACCCGTCTTTGCATCGACATATCGTCACGGGTGCAGCACTTTTGTTATCCAAAAGTTACCTCACCGCAATAACTCCGGCCGAAACACCATCACCCCGCCCAACACAATCAGCACCACTCCGCCCACAATCCGGCAGTGACCGGCGTAGCGCTGGCCGATGCTGGTGTCCAGGGCCAGAACCGCCAGACTGAAGATGAGCAGGTCGTCGAGCATGAAGAAGAAATCGTAGAGCAGGATGTAGCCGTAATATTCGATGGACGGCAGGTTGCGGAGAGCGAGGGTGTGGGTGAAGATGGCCGGCAGGGCGGCCGAACAGGCGAATTCGATCGAGTTGACGATAAAGGCCAGGGCGATGATGCCAAAGACCGTGAATGCGGTCAGCGGTGCATCGACGATCTGGTCGATGCGGTTCATCGTCTTTTTCTTGGAGGCGGCGTCACCGACAGTGCAGGTCAGTTGCCCCCTGGTCTGCACATATTCCCGGATATTGAGAATGCCCGCGCCCAGAGCGCCGAGGCCGATGATCAGGGTGAGGCTGCGCAGGTAGCCGAGGAAGAGGAAGACATTGAGCCAGGCGGTCATGAAAAGGAAGTAGAGAATGCCCGAGCTGGCGACAAAGGTGCCGACCAGCAGCCAGATCTTGCGGCGGTCGTTGAGGCTGACAATCAGCGAGATCAGGTAGACCAGCACCCACATGGCGCAGGGGTTGAATCCATCAACCAAGCCGATGATCACCGCCAGTGCCGGCAGAGAATACTCGGCCAGCCGGATCGTGCCCAGCAGCGGCAGGTCGAGCGTTTGCCGGTGGGCGCCGTGTGTGTTCGGCCCTGGAAACAGGGACGGATCGTTTTTGAGCACCGCCCGGATGGCCTGCTCCAGGCGCAGGCCGGTGGTTTCCGCCGATTCGAAACCGTCGATCACATAGGGGCCGATAAAGGTCATGGGCACGCCGATTGAGGTGACCGGATGGCCGCTTTTGGCGATGAAATCCGTCAGCAGCCTGACATTTTCCGGCAGCGAGGTGTCGTACTGGACCCAGGAAAGCTCGGGATATTTGGCCTGGAGATAGGGGATAAAGAGTTTTTGCTCACGGCAATGCGGGCACTGGGGGTGGAAGAAAAAGGCGATCTGCTGCTGGTGCGGGGTGAGCTGTCGTCCGCTCTGATATTCGAGGCAGGTGAGGCCGATGCCGAGCAGGATCAGGCCGAGGAAGAGGCATCTGCGGAAGGGATCGTGGATGATTTCGCGGAGCCAGTCCGGGATGTTGAGGGAGGCCGCATGGTTCATGTCGTCCCCAGAGGGAGTTTTTGGAACTGCCGGCGCAGCTTTTCTACTTACATGAATAATTTCTGGCCGTTCTGGGGACACGGTCTGTAACCTTCGTGTCACCGGAACGGCCAGTTTGGGCAGTGGCGTCGTTACATCTTGCGGAAGAGGTCGAGCACCCGCTCCTTGGTCATGATGTTCCGCCAATCCTTGCCGAAGCAGTTCTCCCACAGCGGCGCCAGGCCGAGAGCCACGTTGGCCATGGTGTCCAGGGCCTTGTCGTCGAGGCCCTTGGTCAGGTTGCGCGGCAGATGGATGTCGTGCTTCTCCATCATCCGGCGGAATTCCTTGACCCCTTCCGGATAAATGTCTTCCAGGTAATCAAAGGTGATGCAGCAGCCGATGCCGTGGTGGGTGCCGAGTACGAACGACAGGCCGTAGGACAGGGCATGGCAGGCCCCCACCTGGGAGTAGGCGATGGACATGCCGCCGAAATAGGAGGCCATCATCAGCTTGTCGTCTTTGTCCGGATGATCGTCGAGGAACACCTGGCGGCAGAGTTCGATCGACTTTTCACCGTAGGCGCGGCTGAACTCGTTGAGGAAGGTGCCATTGAGGGATTCGACATCGTGGATGTAGCAGTCCATGCCGGTGTAGAACCATTGGTCCTTGGGCACGCCGGCCAGCAGTTCCGGATCGAGCAGGATCTGGTCGTAGAGGGTGTAGTCGGAGTTGATGCCCAGTTTCTTTTCCGGGCCGGTGAGCACGGTGGTGCGCGAGATTTCCGCGCCGGTACCGGCCAGGGTGGGCACGGCCACATGGTAGACCGCCGGGTTCTTGATCAGGTCCCAGCCCTGGTAATCGGCCGCTGTTCCGGGGTTGTTGAGCATCAGCGAAACCGCCTTGGCGATATCCATGGTGGCGCCGCCGCCGATGCCGATGATGCCGTCGGGTTTACGCAGGTTGTAGGACCGGAGCTGCGCGGTCAGGTAATCGATGTAGTCGGTTTTCGGTTCATCATCGACATTGACCAGGAGCACCCGGTCACCTTTTTCCAGTGGCAATCGACTTTCGAGTGCACGTCCCTTGAAAACATCGTCAAGAACAAAAACCATGTAGGACTCCGGGGCAACCCGTTTGGCCTTGAGGATATCCCCCAGTTGATTGAAGGAGCCGCGGCCGAAAATGATGTTGGGGACTATTTTGAAATTTCTATACATCGGATATGGTACCTGGGTGAAGTTGGCAAGATGCTTGCCGGACGGGACATGTACCCGGAGCGGCAAGGGGATTTTTTTCCGGTCATCCACGGGAACGGAGTCCGGATTGTAGCGATTGCCGGTGGGGCAAAAAAGGAATGCCTCAATTCCGGCATGTTAGAATGAACGTCCCCTGTTTACCAGATGACGGGGTAAATCTCAAGAATGATTTGGACTTCCGGCCGGGGCGGTGACACTGCTCCGCAGCGGGACAAGGATGAACAATGAAGGAAATTGAGGCATTAACGAGGGAGCTGTACGCCGATATCCCGATGGGTACCTTGTATCATTACACCACGTTCAGCGGGCTGCTCGGCATCGTCAGGAGCCGGGCCCTGTGGGCCAGCGAAATCCGCTATATGAACGATTCCGCCGAGCTGCGGCACACGGCGGATCTGATCAAGGCCGAGGCGGGCGAACGGATTAACAGCGGCCACGCCAACTCCAGCCTGCTGTCGCAGTTTGTTGACTGGGTGGCGCATCGGATCACCAGCGGCCACATGCTCTTCGGCGCCTCCTTCCGCTCGCACGGCAATCTTCTCAGCCAGTGGCGGGGCTACAGTGCGCCGGGCAAGGGCGTGAGCCTGGGCTTCTGTCCCGAGTATATCCTGCGCTGCGCCGAGCGGCAGCGGTTCATGATCGGCAAGTGCATTTACGAACCCACGCGGCAGCGGATGCTGATCCGCCAGGTGGTCGATGCGGTGGAGAGGCTGGCGGCGGGATTGACCGGCGGCGAGCGGACGGCCGCCGAGCGTTCCGCCCTCTACCGTGAGGCCTTTACCGCCGTGGAAACCGATCTGCTGCGGATCGCGGCCATCCTGAAGCACCCCTCGTTTCGCGAGGAAAAGGAATGGCGGATCGTTTCGCCGGTCATCATCAACACCATCGAGGCTCCGGTCCATTTTCGCGAGGGGCATGCGATGCTGGTGCCCTACATCGAGTTTGCCATCGGCCTGGACGACAAGCCGCTGGTTATGGACCATCTCTTTCTCGGCCCCACGGCCAATATCAATATCTCAATGAATTCGTTAAAGATGTTCCTCGAGCAGAACGGCATCGTCCCCAAGCGCGGCATTGACTACTGCCAGATTCCTTTCCGGCAGCGGTAACTCGCGCCGCTGGCAACAGTCCTTTCGCCGTCTCTCTGGCTGAACGAGCGGCATCTCAAGATGCCTTTTCGCACCTTCGAAACGACAGCGCAGGGCCAGGAGAGCGGGTCAGATGGGCAGCGGGATCAGATGAATTTTTCCTGCTCGATCCAGGCCCTGGTGCCGAGCGAGGTGCAGGAGAGGGCCGCCACCTCGCCGGCCCGTTCCAGGCTGAGCAGAAAATCGTTTTCCAGAATGTAATGGCAGAAGGCGCCATGGAAGATATCGCCCGCCCCCAGCGTGTCGACCGGCTTGACCGCCATCACCGGCACCTCGCTGGTTTGGCCCTGGGCGTGGGCGATGATCGGTTCGCCGTCCCTGGTGATGGCGATGTGCTCGACGCCAAGCTCGCCGAGGCGGGTGATAATGCTGTCCCCATCCGTGCAGCCCGGCGGACAGAACGCCCTGGAGCAGATGGCATAATCGACCATGGGCAGCAGCTTTTCCAGCCCTTCTTTCCAGCTGCCGCCGTCGAGAACCACCGGAATGTGCAGCGGCTTGGCCCAGTTGGCCAATTGCAGGGCCTGCGGCAGGTAGTAGCCGTCGAGCATGAGAATGTCGGCGTATTCCAGGGTGGTATCGTTGACGCAGTCGTGCCGCAGCTTGCGGAGGTCGGTATTGGAATAGACGACGCTGCGTTCGCCGTTGGACAGGTCAACGATGATGGCGGAAAGGATCGGCGGCCTGCGCGGCTGGTCGGTGGAATCGATCAGGTGAACCTTGTGGTCGGCGAGGTCCGCCTTGGCGACATGGGCCAGGGGGTGCTGTCCGAGGCCGGTGATCAGCGAGGCCTCATTGCCGAAGGACGCGAAGGTGACCGCGGCATTGGTCGCTGGTCCGCCCGCGTAGGCGAGTTGCCGTTCGGCTTTGAGTTTCTGATTGCGTTCAAGAGAGTGAGGAACATAATATACGATATCGGCTGTTGCCAGGCCGAGGAAGACGCCTTTATGCATGGTCGGGGATCGATGGAGGTGAAGGAAACGTGATGTTCAGGTTCATGGAGATCATGATAGCCGGAATCATGGCAAAAAAAAGGAATTCCCGCAAAAAAATCGCGGAGTCTGATAAAAACTGCACGCATAATGGAGGACAATCATGGTGTTGACCGCATCGACAATGCTGGAACTGGGCGCGCAAGCCCCGTTTTTCTCCCTCCCGGACACCACCGGAAAAACCGTGTGTCTGGACGATTTCAGGGAGGCGGCCGGTTTGCTGGTGGTGTTTCTGTGCAACCATTGCCCCTATGTCAAGCATGTGCAGGGAGAGCTTGCCGCCCTCGGCCGCGAATATATGGCCAAGGGCATCGCCATGGTCGGCATCAACAGCAATGACGCCGTGGCCTATCCCGACGACAGTTTTGCCCGTATGGGCGAGGAGGCCCGGCGGGCAGGCTACCCTTTTCCCTACCTTCATGACGCGACCCAGGCTGTGGCCAAGGCCTACCACGCCGCCTGCACTCCGGACTTTTTCCTTTTTGACCGCGACCGGCGTCTGGTCTATCGCGGGCAACTGGACGATGCCCGGCCGGGCCGCGCCATTCCCGTGACCGGCCGCGATCTGCGGCGGGCCCTGGACGCCCTGCTGGCAGGCCAGCCGATTGCCGAGGAACAGCAACCGAGCATGGGCTGCAACATCAAATGGAAGCCCGGCAACGCGCCAGGTTATTTTTCAGGGGGCTGAAACCGCGGGCGGGCAACAGGGCGCAACCGCGGTGACTGTTCCGACTCGGGGCAGGGCACCGGTCCCTAAACTGCTTCTCTTTCCGCCAGCTGCACCGGGTCGGAGAGGCGGATTCTGATCGCCTCCACTTCATCCAGATGGTCGAAAAACAGGTCCACTATCCGGGGGTCGAACATGCCGCCGCGTTCCTGACGGATGAAGTGCAGCACTTTGTCCTTGGGCCAGGGCTGCTTGTAGACGCGGCCCATGGACAGGGCGTCATACACATCCGCCAGGGCGCTGATCCGTGCCATCAGGTTAATTTCTTCCCCCTTTAACCCGCGGGGGTAGCCGGTACCATCCCACCGTTCATGGTGCTGGAGCGCGATGGTACGGGCGCTGGCCAGCAGTTTCCGGTCCGATTGGCGCAGGATGCGTTGACCAATGACGGTGTGGTGCTTCATAATCTCGAACTCCTCCGCAGTGAGCTTGCCGGGTTTCTGCAAAAGAGCATCCGGGATGCCGATCTTGCCGACATCGTGCATGGGCGATGCGGCTTCGAGCAGGGCAAGGTCTTCCGGAGACAGCCCGCATTTCCGGCCGAGGAGCACGGAATAGGCTGCCACTCGCCGGACATGATTCGCCGTCTCGTGCGAGCGCGTCTCGATCACCTCGCCCAGGGTGGTCAAGAGCTCCAGTTGCGTTTCGATCATTTCCCGGTTCAGGGTCAGGATTTCGGCATTGCCGCGATTGATCTTCCGCTGCTTGCGCACATTCTGGATCAGCAGGACAATGATCACCGCAAGGATGCCGATGATGGTCGTGGCGGCGAGGATGGCCGAGCGATGGACCTCGAAATAGGACAGCGGCCGGTTGAGGATCAGGGCGTTTTCGGGCAGTTCGGCGAGGGGGAGATGGAATCGCTGCAATGCCTCATAATTGTAGGTATGCCGGTTGACGCCCGGCAACTGGTCGTAGAGCGCGGGTGGATTTTTTCCGGCCAACCGTTCCAGCAGGGTTTGCGCGGCTTTTTGGCCGTGGCCGAAGGCGCTGGTGACACAGCCGCCGACCGCCCCTGAATGCATCTGGAAATCCCAGGCCACATAGACCGGAACCGGTGCGTTGGCGGCGATGGCCTGGGGCATCTCTTCGGCGGTGAATAACTGTCCCGCCGCATCCTGAAAGTAGACCAGCAGGTAGATGAGTTCGCCCTGGGTGCGCTGCCGGGCAAAGTCGATCAAGGCCGCCCCGGACATCGCCGGGAGGACTTCAATCTTCACACGGTTGGTCAAGGGGCGGGTCTGCTCGAGAAAATCCTGGCGGATGAACTGCCCGGTCAGGGTTTGGTCGATGGCAACGAAAATGGTGTGCGCCTCCGGGTTTTGCCGCAGGGCGGTCTCCAGGGTCTCCCGGTGCGCCAGGCTTTCCTGGATAAGATACATGCCGCTGACATCGGCCGGGATACTTGCGGGATCATTCACGCCGCAGGCCGCAATAGGAGTATCCGGAAACAGCTCCTGCCGGTGCCGCGCTGCAAAATCCAGGGCATGGTCGTCGGTGAGGATGATCCCGTCGAAGCGGACGCCCCTGTATTTCTCCCGGTAGAGGTCGAGCAGCCGCTCAAGATAGGCGGGCGAATCCTGATGCTTGGCATCCATGTACTCCACCCGGTACCGGGCCTGCACCTCCGGTGCCTCCAGCACCGAGACGATGCCCGTGTGCATGTCCCTGGTCCAGGAGAAATCGGGGGCGTAGGAGTGGAGTACCAGCACACGCGGTTTTTCGGGCGGTTCGCTGGCCCCGGCATCTAGGGGTGCCGCGGCAAGCAGGCACAGCAGCACCAGCCAGAGCAGGGCGGCGGGGCGGGAACTCAAAAAAGGCATGGCGAAGGTTGAGGGTATCAATGCAAATCGTCGGCTCTTGCCTGCCGTTCCACATCGGAACAGGTTCGGGGTTACGGCCCAAGGGGCAGCCGGAGGCCATGTTTGATCATTGTCTTCAGGGGGCTCATGCTGGCGCGGGGTACGGCAAATCCGGTGGTTTTTGCCGCGCCAAGCCATCAGGTCCCCCCCCTCTGCCGTTTTTTAGAGTCTTTTCTTTTCGAACCCTGCGAACAGGGCAAGGCACCCCACCCAGAACAGCGGGATAAGGATCCATTTGCCCACTCCGGTGACCTGCATCAGGTCAATTTTACCGTAATCCTTCCAGGCGAGGACCGTTGTTTTCATAAGCGGGAAGAGTTCCGCGTAAACGGCCGCTCCGGCAATCATGCCGGCAATGGCGAACAGCGCATGCCACCGTCCTTCACCCAGGGCGCCGATGGAGGTGCCGGGGCAAAAGCCCATGATCGCCCAGCCCGCCCCGAAAAGTCCACCTCCGACCACAATCGCCCCCACATTCATCGGTTTATGGCTCAAGGTGATGGTCCCCGTGTCGGCGAGCAGGTTGATCCCGACCATGCCGACCAGAATCGCCGACAGCATGAATTTAAAGATCGTCATATCCTTGAGCAGCATCGCGCCGATCTGTTTGTCGAAGCGAAGCACCCTGCCTTTTTGCAGGAGAAAGCCGAAAAGCACGCCGGTGACCAGTCCCAGCCATTGTTCGGTATTCATGCGTTCCTCCTTTTGTAGACAAAATGAGCCACCACAACGCCGACGCCAAAGAACATCGCCAGGGCCACGAAGGCGCTCACCGACAATTGCATCATACCGCTGAGGCCATGGCCGCTCGGGCAGCCGTCTGCCATCCGGGCGCCGAACATGGCGACAATGCCGCCGAAGAAGGCTCCGGCCGCCCGTTTGCCAATGGAGGGGCCGAATCGTTTTTTCCAGGTGGGTGGGACATGTTCCAGGCGGTAGCTGTTGTCGGAGAGGGCGGCAACGAAGGCCCCGAAGAAAATGCCAACCACCAGCATGAACTGCCAGTCGATCACTATCTTGGATTTGGTGAAATATTCATTTTGCGCGACATGGTCGGCGGCAACGGTTCGCTCCAGGAGACCGGCAGCGCGGACAAAAGTGGTTGATGCGCCCAGGTAGTGTGTTTTTCCCATCCACACCGTGGTCGCGTACACCGAAGCAATGGCCAGCAGTCCGAGCAGCGCCCCGGCAAGATACGGACTCCATCCGTCATTCGTTCGTTTCCTGTTCATCGTTGTTTCCTCCTTGTTCTCTGGCAAAATATCTTCTTGGCACTTGCGAAATGTTCAATCCGGGTGACTTGTTTTTTTGAGGGCAGGGTGCCCAATCACGGCGTCAAGGGCGGCAGCAGAGCCAGCACCTTGAGCGGCGATGGGACATCAGCCATCGAATGGCCGTAATACACGAATCGCAGCAGGCCGGACCGGTCAATGAGCATCTGGGCCGGCATCCTGCCCAGCTTGAACAGGCTGACCTCCTGGCCGTACAGTTGCAGGACCGTGTGCTGCGGGTCGGGCAAGCCGATAAAGGGTAAGTGCTCTTGCTCCCAATATCGGCGAAACGATGCGGCGTCTTCCGGACCCACAACGACTATTTCCGTATGGAAGTGGACGAATTGCGGATACTCCTGACGCAACTGCGCCATGTGCCTCTGGCAGAACGGTCAGAAAAAACCGCGATTGAACACCAGCAGCACGTTTTTCCGGTCGAGAAAATCAGCCAGCGCAACCCTGTTGCCGTTGAAATCGGTCAGGGTGAACGCGGGTGCCGGGGTATTGCATTCGACTTTGTCCATGGACGGTACCTCACGGTTTAGTGCTCATCGGCCGGCAGGAACCCCCCTCTCTGCGGGGCGGCCTTCATTTCGGCAAAGGAAACCGCCGTGTTCCTTCCCCTTCGTTTGGCTTCAAAAAGGGCATGGTCGGCATTGCCGAGCAGGTCGACCATGTTGCGGGCATCGTCGGGATACGAGGCCACTCCGCAACTGACGGTCAGGTGGAGGAAAAGGTTTTGCAGAGGGAGGAAGCGGGTTTGGGCAATCGCGGCACAGATGCGTTCGGCGAGCCGCCCGCCCGCCTGGCGGTCATGACCGACAAAGACGAGGACGAATTCGTCGCCGCCGTAGCTGACGCCGTAACTCCCCTTGGGAAGCAGGGGTTTGATCACCGCCGCCAGTTCGGCAATGGCGCGGCTGCCGTTGAGGTGACCGTGGCCGTCGACCACCTGCTTGAACGTGTCGATATCGATGAAGGCAACAGTGACGGGTCGATCCGGGTGTTTGTCGAGGTGCTCCTGCAGGGTTTTATACAGGTAGCGGGTGTTGTGGAACCCGGTGAGATCATCGAGATAAGACAGTTCGCGGTATCGGGCCCGGCTCGCCTTCAGTTCGTGCTGGGTCTTGTGTAGCGCCAGGTGGGTTCTGACCCTGGCCAGCAGCTCCTCCTTGGTCGAGGGCTTGATGATGTAATCCTGGGCGCCTGCCGCAAACCCGGCGACAACATTGCATTTGTCGTCGCTGGCGGTGACAAAGATGATGGGGATATCGGCAGTGCGCCGATTTTCCTTGATGCGCCGGCAGGCTTCAAGACCGGACAGGCCCGGCATGTCAATATCCAAAAGGATCAGGCCCGGCTGGAGGGTTTCCAGAATATCCAATGCCTCCTGGCCGCTGCCGGCCTGCATTACCTGGTAATCCGCGCTTTCGAGCATTGCCCCCAAAAGCTTGGTGAGAACCGGGTTGTCGTCGACGACCAGAATGGGGTTATCGGCTGTTTTTTCTTTCTTTTTCATACGCCCATAGTGGGGGAAAATAGCGCGAAAGTCAAGATGTCAGGTGGGGGATCATTACGAAGCCAATCGGTTTTCGGGCTGGAAGCCCTTCTTCTTCGGAGGAAGTACATAGCAGGCAAAAGGAAGTCCTGTTTCCCGTTTATGGAAGAATGCTTAATTTTTAAAGATAAAGCGCCACGTCCGATGAACGACGTGGTCAGATAAGCAGGATAGAGAAAGCCGGTGTCGGCAGGAGGTGAGAACATGGCGCATGCAACGGCTGCGGTTTGTACGTTCAGCTTGATGATAGCCTTGGTGCTGCCGTCGACGGCTTGGTGCCACTATGGCAGCGGTGTTGAGTATGTCGGTGAGCGGCCTGCATCCTTCCTGGCGTCGCCATTCGTGGCGGCCTTTGATCCGGCTCCTCTCGTGCCACGCCTCCAGGCTGGCCCGTTTATACCCGCGGCGCCGCCGGGCATGTGCCGATGGGAACGCACCGTGCTGGACAGCAACGGCAGACCGGTCCTTGATCGATACGGCCGCCCCCTGAAGGAATACGCCATCGGCTCCTGCCTGTATCCGCCCAATTGACCGAGCCATGAGCAGGCAGCGTTCCGATATCATTCATCAGCTGCTTCCCCTTGGTCAACGTCGGTTCCCCTTATTGACGGTCTGCGATAACGGTCTTACTACTAGAAACAATGAAACAACGCGCCGAAAAGTGCGAGGCAGGTGCATCGAGGACCGGTGTTCCTGCTACCCTTCTGAGGGCGCGTTCCCAACCTCAGCCAAACAAGGAGGTGTGTCATGTCCGGCATTAAGCACATTCTGGTTCCTGTAGATTTTCATGAGCATTCACCGGCGGTTGCCGATTTGGCTCTTTTCATGGCTGAAAAACTGGGCGCGGCGCGGGTGACGTTTCTCCATGTCCTGCCCCAGCTCCCCGATTACAGCGACTACAAGCCCGACACGCTCAAGCAATTGGAAACGACGTTTCTCACCCATGCGAAAGGCAAGATGGCTGCCTTTCTGGAGCCGATGAAAGGCCGGGGGGCGAGCGTCGAAGGCGTGGTTGCCGGCGGCGAGACGGCTGATGTCATTCTTGCGCATGCCCGTGAGCAGGGCGTCGACCTGATCGTCATCGCCACTCATGGCGCCCAGGGGATCGAAAAGGTGCTGCTGGGCAGCGTGGCGGAACGGGTAATCAAGGGGGCGTCTTGCCCGACGCTGGTGTTCAATCCGTTTCGCAAGGAAAGAGGCTACGAGGTGTGCAAGCCGCTCAGTTCGTGTGTGCAGTCGGTCTGAAGCACGACCCCGGCAACGATTTTGGCACACACAAGGACAGTATCACTGCAACCAAAGAGGAGGTGCGTCATGCAAAATCAATTGAAAATTTTGGCAGCCGTAGCCGTTTTGATGTGCTCCGGCACGGCACGGGCCGACATCACCGTTCCCCTGCATCTGGTTGACGAGAAAGGGGTCGGCAGCGCCATCGGGCAGGTCGTGATCAGTGAATCACCGTTTGGGCTCGTCTTCACCCCTGCATTGACCGGGATTGCGCCGGGGCTGCATGGATTTCATGTCCATGAGAATCCGAGTTGCGCCCCGCAGGAAAAAGACGGCAAGATGGTGCCCGCGCTGGCGGCCGGCGGCCATTACGACCCCGCAGGGAGTAAACGACATGGCCTGCCCTGGGGCGACGGCCATCTGGGCGATCTGCCAGCCCTCTACGTGGATAACGGCGGCAACGCCACCAATCCGGTCCTGGCTCCCCGGCTGAAGATGGCCGATGTCCGGGGGCGTTCGCTGATGATTCATCTGGGCGGCGACAATCATGCCGACCATCCGGCCCCCTTGGGTGGCGGGGGTGCACGCCTGGCCTGCGGTGTTGTTCAATGAGGCTTTGATTGGAAAAGAAAACCGGGGAGCACACTCACAGTCCTTCCCGGTTGGATTGACTCCGTGGGAAGGTGGGATCTCAATTGTTTGAGCCTTTTGCAAAATGAAAAGATTGTTTGTTTTGACCCGATTATCTGGAGATGAACGAAACGATTTTTCTTGTCAATTTCGAGCGGTAGCGAGAAATCTCGCCCGTTGAGACACGGGATTTCTCCCGGTGGTCGAAATGACACAGCAGGCAGACGTTCATTGTGCAAGAAGCTCGTTCGTTTGCTGGTTGGAAACCACCCGGCGAATGCCTCTGGTATCAGAGGCCATTATATGGCCTGTCTTTAAGAGGTTCTGTCCCTAAGATTTTTGCAGAATGAACCATCGAGCCGTGGCCCATGCATCAAGGCGAACGTTTCAACAGTCTCAGCCACCTCCTCGGTGCGATAGCGGCATTGGCCGGTATGGTTATCCTGGTGGTTGTGGCCGCAAGGCAAGGTGATCCCTGGAAAATTGTCAGCTTGAGCGTCTATGGAAGCACCTTGTTTTTGCTCTATACTGTTTCCACGCTGTATCACAGCCTGCGCGGTCGAGCGAAGCAGGTTTTCCGAAAATTCGACCACTACTCAATCTATTTGCTGATAGCAGGGACCTATACCCCGTTTGCTCTGGTTACATTGAATGGTGGCTGGGGGTGGACGATTTTCGGCATTATTTGGGGGCTGGCAGGTCTGGGTATCCTGCTGGAAGCCTTGCCCCAAGGGAACAATCGTGTCCTTTCCGTCATTATTTATGTGTCGATGGGCTGGTTGTTGATGGTCGCCCTCAAGCCCTTATTAGCGGCGTTGCCTCTCACTGGCTTCTGGTGGCTCCTTCTGGGAGGATGCCTGTATACCGGAGGGCTTGTCTTTTATTTTTTGGATGAGAAAATCCGCCATTTTCACGGAATTTGGCATCTGTTCGTCCTGGCTGGCAGCCTCTGCCATTATATCACCATGCTTTTTTTTGTGGTTTGACCAAGGTTGGAAGTATTGGCAGACGAGGATGCTTTTTCCGGATTACGCTTTGGCTTCATCCGGGCTCCTTGCTGGAGGGTACTCTCCTGATCTGTTTACCCCGCAGGACTGCTGTCGAAAGAGAGGTATTCGTGCTCGGTCGTACCGTCATGCCCTGCACGGCTGCAGAGGTTTTTTTATACTTCACTGGTCTTGCCCGCCTGCTGTTGTCAGCTCGTCGCTATTCGCATTCGGGAAAGACCCTAGTATCAGGGCGACCTGCTGGGGGGGAACCTGTCCTCCACAGTCAAGTCGCTTTCGAGCGTTCGAAAATCAAAATAACGGGGATGGATAAGGCAAGTGGCAGCAGCAGATAGAGCAGGCGCCAGATGAGCAATGCTGCAATCACACTCGTTGGCGGGACGGTATCAATAATGGCGAGAAACACGGCTTCCATAACTCCGAGGCCACCTGGCACCTGGGAAACAAGGCCTGCGGAAAAGGACAGGATGAATGCCCCCAGGACGACGAAGTAGCCAGGATTACTTGCCTCCGGCAGAACAAAGTAAATAATGCCAGCAGCAGCCATGATCTCCAGAGGAGCCGCAAGGAGCTGTCTGCCAACTATGCCAAGGCGCGGATAGATGATGTCCAGTGTGCCCACCCGAAAAGGCTTGAAGGTTCGCCATGATCCCAGGACATAAAGGATGCAGAGGACCAGGAGGAAGATCCCCGCTGTTTGAATGAGCCAGATGGGGAGGGCCATGCGAGGAATCAGGTTGGCAAGCGAGAGGACGATCTCCGGTTCAAACAGCAGTACGGCTCCGAGTAACAGCAGGTTGCCGAAAAGAAAGGTAAACGAGCACATGGCGACGAGCGCAGCGACTTCAGTGGCTTTGAGTCCTTTGGCGCAATAGGCACGGAGCCGCACGATTCCTCCGGAAAGGACCGAAGCCCCAAGATTGTGGCCGAACGCATAGGTGACGAATGAACACACGGCAACATAAGGCCATGAAATACCTTTGAGCCGATCAAGGTGCAGCAGGGCGATCCGGTCATACCAGGCCAAGGCCACATAAGCGGCCATTGCAGACAGGCCGGCGTAGAAATGGGACTTGAGCGGGACAGCAAGCACATAATCGGCGATGGCGGCAGCAATCACTTTGATGTCACTCCATAAGCCACCGCCGTCCAGCAAGGATTTGGTGACAGGATCATACGAGACCTCGGCCTGCAGTTTGGCGTACAGCAGCCTGATGGAGCCGATCACGATCAACCCGATAATGAGTTTCCACGCGACGCGGACGACAAATTTCATCCTTGCCGGCATCTGTATTTTTGTAAGTGGCATGTTGGGTGTCAGGACCTGGATCGCTGTGAAAATTTCAAAGAGCGCTGAGCTGGAGCAGTTGCGAATGAAACGAACCGTTACCTGTTCTCATGGTTCCTGTCAGTTTCATTGGAGTCGTGTTTGTAAGATTCTTTCGATTTAAACTTCATCTTTTCCTTAAAGTAATTGGGATAAAATTCTTTTGCGCATTCAGGGCAAAGTGAATTGCTGAATTGAGCTTGTGAGTGGTTAGCTATAAACTCGTCGACTTTTTGATAACTTCCATCTTCGTCTCTAATTTTTTTACATACCGAACAAATTGGCAGTATACCTTCAAGCATGTACAGGCTTTTCTTTAAATATTCATTTTGTTCTGATATTTTATTCAAGAAAAAAGCATATAACGATAAAGCGAAAGATGTTATGAAAGCATTTGAAATTATATTAAATAAAAAGATTTCATCTTCCCATAAAATATGAAAAAATACTCTTGTCAATGTCATGAGGATAGCGGTTGTATAGGATGTAATCTTGTAATTTTTCCATGCAAGCATCCCAACCGGTAATGCGTAAAATATTGGAAACTGAATGGGTGCTCCAGTAAAATAATCGAGAGAAAGAACGAGGATTACAGTAAAAAAAGACAGAATTAAGGCGAAGTTATCGAAAAAGGACTTGATTGCAGAGGTAAATTTTGTAACCATTTGGATCTCCTTATCCTGAATCCGTGACACCCTCGGCCGGATTTCCTCTTTCGGATCAGGCTGGGGCGATTGTCAGCCTTGTGGGCTGATGCTGTTGCTTATAAGCCGAACGCTACGGTCACTTTGGCGTCTTGTTCATTG